>Ga0153915_10000254_pt1 | contig 48208 bp, 40 predicted proteins | sample Opewatmetagenome_2_FD_107003 | JGI IMG/M metagenome (GOLD analysis project Ga0153915, IMG submission 107003) | Freshwater wetland microbial communities from Ohio, USA - Open water 3 Core 3 Depth 3 metaG | ecosystem: Environmental > Aquatic > Freshwater > Wetlands | place: USA: Ohio, Lake Erie...
CCCGCTTAGTAGTGGCACACGGAGCAATCGCGGCTCAGCCCGCGCTCCAGGTGACAGCGGATGCACCAGCCCATCTTCAAGGTCGGAACCTGGGAGATCTGGGTCGTGCCGTTCACCGCGCCATGACAGTTGGCGCAGGAATCGGGGCCGGTGCCCAGCACCTTGATGTGGCGCATGTGAGGGAAATGCACGAAGCCGGGCACCCAGTACACGCGGATCCACTCCGGCGGCCGCCGGTCGCTCCACGCCTTGCGCACCTTGGCGATCTCGGCTTGATGCGAGGGCGTGGATCCCCCGATGATCTGGTGGCACCCGATGCAAGTGCGCAATGCCGGCATGCCGGGCTCGCTCGCCACCGCCACGGTGTTGTGGCAGTACATGCAGGGGATGCGATCCTGTCCGGCGTGAATGTCGTGGCGAAAGAAGATCGGCTGACGCGGGCCCTTCAGAGCGGCGGTATCGGTGATGACGGGGGCTTTGAATCCCGGGGTGCCGGGAGCGGGTTGGGCGCCTTGGGCCCGCAGGGGGGCGCCTCCCGCGGCTACGGCGATCAACAACCAGATTTCAGTCGCAGTCCTGCAACCTCGGATGGTCGCCAAGGCGGAGGCCTCTTATGGGCAAAGGCTTGGTACGGCAACGGATGCGGGCGCGAAGAATGTAGCGCGACCGCCGAACGCCGCACAAGGCCCGCTCAGTCGGGCCGCGACAACAAATGGTGCTTCAGTTGAATGACACCGACGAATCCGTCCACCGTTTCGAGATCGGGAAATTCCATCCAGCACCAGCGAACGCCGTCCACCACCTGACCATCGCGGACCGCGTGCTTCACTGCGCGCGGCAGGCCGTCGGCGAGCACCAGCTCCTGCTCTTCGGCGTCGGTCAGCACGAAGGTCCCGCTGATCCCGGACGCCATCGGATGGAGGAACCCGAGCTTGCGACCCCCGACCTCGTACATCCACACCCATTTCCAGGCCGTGCCCATGAACACGATCTGCTCGGTCACGTGGCGCAGCGCGCGAATGTTCTCGCGCGCGCGCCGGAAGCGCCCGGCCGCCAGTTTGGGGAGATCGCGGGTCGGTGCATCGGACTTGGGACGGGATCGCGGGCTGGTGTACAGGTTGGTGGCCCAGTACCCATTCGGCTGTCGGGACATCGGCACTCTCGGTTGTCGGCTTGGGGTTTGATTTCAGGGCACAGAAACTTACGGGTGCGGTCAACACGCCATCGGATGTGCTTTCATGGCAATCGCTTAGCCAATGAGGGCGATACCGCCTCGCGCCGCTGTCGTGCGCTCACATGCACTCTTCGCCTTCAGCAAGGTAACTGCCGCGTCACCGAGCGAAACCGCGCCGCATCCAGCAATCGGGCAGCCGACTGCTCGGGCACCGCCATCCGACCGTCCCGCCCCATGGTCAGCTTGATCACGTCCTGATTCCGTCCGTACCACCGCGCACTCGGCTCGAGATCCGAGGGATAGGTACAGAGCGGCAGCGCGGCGACGGCGAGAGGCGCCTGCGATCCGATGCCGGACTCGGGCATCGTCCCGGCCCACAGCTCCGCGCCGTACGCCGCGGCGATCCGATAGATGCGGCACACTTCGGCGAGTCCGCCCACCCGGTGCACCTTGATGTTCCAGATGCGCGGCCCGTCCAGCTCCACGATCTGGCGCGCGTGCACAGCGCTCTTCAGTGTCTCGTCGAGGCAGATCGGGGTCTTGAGGGCGTGCGCCAGTCGGGCGTGACCCACCAGCTCGTCGGGCGCCAGGGGCTGCTCGATGTAGAGCAAACCGGCGTCATCCAGGACGCGCAACCTGTGCTCGTGCGCAGGCCATTCGTAGGCGCCATTCGCATCCACCGTCAAGGGCAGGTCCACGCCGGCCATCGCATCGCGCGCCGCCCGCACCGCCACATCGTCCCACTCTGGCATCACCTTGACCTTGACGCGCCGGTAGCCGAGGGCGAGCGCCGCCGCAACGGAGCGTGTCAGCGTCGCCGGCTGCCGGTCATCGGGGATGCCGAGCGCGACGCCACACGGAATGGTGGTCGCCCGCGTCACGCCGAGCCGCTCGGCCAGGAGCGCGGCGAGGCCGGCGTTCCGCCGGTGGGCGTCGAGGTCCCAGCCGGCAGTCTCGACACCGGCCCGAGCGAACGGATTGCCGCGGACGCCGGCGCGCAGCGCCGCATCGAGCGCCTCCGGTCCGGTGAACTCCCGGTTCACGACCCGGGGCAGCAGGACCCGGGCGATCAGATCGCGGGCGCCGGCCAGGGTCTCCTCCGAGTAGAACGGCAGCTCGAATGGCGGCGACTCACCGTATCCCACGTGCCCGGCATCGTCGTGCAGCGCGACGATCAGCGAGCGGCGCTCCGGGATCGCGCCGCCCGAGATGATGAACGGCTCGAGGAACGGCAGCGTGAGCTCGAAGAGTTCAGCGCTTGTGATGCGCATGCGGCAGATCGAGGAAATGCAGCTCACCGCTTCGGCGGTGGACGATCCCCCGCCCTTCGAGGCGCCACAACTCGGCGATCAGGCCGTCGTGCGGATGAAACACGAGCTGATGCAGTGCACGCTGCGTGCGCGACCCACTGCGGGCGGTGTACTCGTCGAGCGGAAGTTGGAAGAACGTATGGAGCTGCACCGCCTCGCACCCGGCCTGGGCGTAGGCCAGCACGTCGCGCCCGGAGCTGATGCCTCCCGTCCCGCAGAGACCCGGCAGCGGCGGCTGATGCGCTTCGCCGCCCAGCCAGGAGAAGCTGCCGAGCACACGGAGATTGCGCTCGAGCAGGTCGGTGCCGCCATAGGCCACGCCCCGCGCGACGTCGAACAGCCGGTTGAAGCAGACGAGGGCGTCGGCCGCGGCCGCCGCGAGCATCATCTCGTGCTGGAAGTCCTCCGGGAACCGGGCGTTCATCAACTTCAGGGACACCGACGCCTCGATCGGAGACGACCGGCGCACCAGCCCCGGCGTCTCGCGCAGCCACCGCAGAATCTGCCCGCGGTCGTCGGCCAAGGCATCACCGGCGAGCGTGGGCGAAAAGTCCTTCTCCAGGAGGAGCGGCGGGTCGCCCCAGGCGTCGGCCAGGGCGGCCGTGGTGAATCGGTATTCCGACTCGACGAATGGGACGCCGAGGCGCGGCAGATGGTATTTCACCGACGGGATGACGAGCAGCTCCCCCGCCCGGGTAAAGTCCCGCCCGACGCGCACCAGGGCGAGATAATCGTCGAACGAACGATCCCAACCGCGGCCCTTCCAGGTCACCGTCCAGCCGCGATCCGCGTCGCCGACGATGCGGCGCTCGACCTTCATTTTCGTCTCGTGAATGGCCCACGCCGCCATCGACTGCACGCCGGCCGCATCCTGGGCGATCAGCGTCTTCAACACCACGAACGCCAGCCCGGCCGCGGCGTCTTCCTCGAGCTGCCGCTCGTTGAGCGAGAGCTGCCCCGACCCCTTCCCGATCGGATGGGGCAGTGGCTGGCCCAGGTAGCGGGCGCCCAGATCGATCCGATACGCTTCCCGCACGTAGGCCGCGAAATCCCGCGGCAGATCGTCGCGGAAGCGCTCGAAGTCAGCGGCCAGCAGTGCGCGCATCGTGTACGGCCCGGATCACGGCGTCGCGCTCGCCGGGCGCCTCCGGAGGCGCCCAGGGGTCGTCGCAGGCATCCGCGGGAAGGACGCCGTCGGCGGCCGCCGCCCAGAGCATGCGCCGCACGTACCCTTCCATCGGGGACACGAACGTGGCCTGGGCGAACCGATCCAGAACGTCCAGCAGACGATTGAACCGGACGGCGTCGCCGTCGAGGCGCGATCGCAGCAATGCGCACTGCAAATCGGTGAGCGCCGCGCCCATGCCCACGAGCGCCGAACGCGCACCCATCAGGATCGAATAGCCGAGGAACCGGTCTTCGCCCGTGATCAGCAGCTTGCCGGGAACGCGGCGCAGCAGCGCGGCGATCCGCTGGAAGGTCACGACGGAGTCCAAGGTGGCCACCTTGATGCCGATCACCTGCGGCAGGGCCAGGATCGCGGCGAGCGTCGCGTCGTCATAGGAGACCCCGCCGGCGGCCTCGTACAGATAGAACGCGATGACCGGGAGCTCCGCTCCCAGTGCCGCGTGCCACGCGACGGGATCCGCCGCGCGCGGGAAGGCGAGCAGTGCATCCGCGCCACCCGTCCGCGCCGCGCGGGCCATGTCGAGTGTCGCGGCGCCTGCCACAATCACCCGACCGGGGAGCGCCTCGCGCCACACGTCGAGGACCGTGCGTCGCTGCCCTGCGGTGAGGTGCGGCCCACGCCCGGTATGAGCCCACACTGCGACGCCGGCGATTCCCTGCCCGGCCATCCAACCGGCATAGGCGTGGTGGGCCTCCGCGGCGATCGTCGCGCCACGGAACGGCACCGGGACGGCGGGGATGAGGCCGCCCTCGAGACGCGCAACCAGGGCCCGCGGGTCAACCGGCGATAAGGTCACGCAGGTTGCCCGCCTCGATCCGCGCGCGCCCTTCGGCCGGCAGCTCGAGGAGATCGAGTTTCGCGAGGGCGTTTTCGGGCAGCCGCAGTGGCTGGCCCGTCCCGAACACGAACCGCTCCGGACCGATCGTCGCGAGCAACATCGCCAGATGCTCCTCGGGCGGACCCCAGATCCAGCTGATATCCCACCAGATGCGCCCGGCTTCCGCCGGGGTCGACCCGAAGTGCACTTCCTCGATGAAAGCGCGATCGGCGTGGGTGACGATGAGGCGCAGATCCGCATCGCTGCGAATCAAGGCCCGGACCGCCGCCGCCGGCAGCTCTCCCGCGACATCATTCGGATGCCGCTGGCGCCCGTCCTCGAGTCGCACCGCCATGAGCAGGGGCAGGCGCGCCGCGCCACACGCCGCCGCGAGCACACGGAGCTCCGGTCCCGCCGGATGCAGCCCGAAGGAGAGCGGGTCACAGCGCAGCGCCGGCACGCCGCGCTCGACCGCTTCGTTCAGGACATCCTGCCAGTGCGCGAGGCCCGGATGTACGGCCGGCACGGGACGCAGTCGCGGCAGCGTACGGCATGTCTCGTACAGCCACGGGTTCCCCTCCGTCGGGTCGCGCCAGAAGAGGCCGGGGAGGTGCGTCACCCATGCCGCGTCGATCGCCACGCGATCCATCGCCGCCAACAGGGCGCTTGGCATGGTCCCCGGGACGCGGCTCCACGGATAGGCGCCGAGGAAGGCGTTGACGTCGATGCGCATCAATCGCTCGGGAGGCTGCCCGCGGGGAAGATGCGGGCGGCGTTCCTCCACGCGACGAGCTCCATGTCGGCGGGGGGGAGCAGCCGGGCGAGATAGCGCAGCTTCGCCCAGCCGGTCTCCATGGTCATATCGGTGCCCCACAGGAGCCGGTCGGCGCCGGCGGCCGACAGACACGCTTCCAGCATGCCACCGTCCACACCACTGCCGGAGAGGTCGAGGTACACGTTTCGGTGCGGGCGCACCGCCGCCAGCGTATGGCGCCAGTCGCCTCCGCCGCCTACGTGGGCCAGGATGAAATTCACTCCCTGGTGCCGCTTGGCGAGCTGGCACAGCTCGGCGCCGTCCGACGCCTCCTGGCTCGGCCAGTCGCGCCGCCGCGCCTGCCAGATGTGATGCAGGATCGGGAGCCCAAACTCCTGGGCCCGCCGGCAGACGGGATCGAGCAACGGATCGTTGGCCCGACGGCTGGCCGCGAGCTTGAGGCCGATCATCCCGGCGGAGCGGCAGCGCGCGATCTCGGCGATGGCGTGATCGGTGTCGTTGGGGTTGACGCAGGCGTAGCACCGGACGCGGCCGGGGTGGTCGCGCTGGAGCGCGAGCGAGAAGTCGTTGCCGCTCACCACGTCGGCCGGGGACGGAAAGTAGGTGGGCGAGCGGCGACCGAACGTGCCGAGCGTGGAGGTCACGTGAATCGTGATGCCGATACGCTCTCCGGCGCGCAGCCGGCTGGCGTTGTAGTCGCGCCAATCCGCGCGCAGGCTCTGCTCGGGAAAGAAGTGGGCGTGGACGTCGATCAGCATGAGGGAATCTGAGCCGGGCGGCGCGGCGACGCTACGCCGTCTTCAGCACCTCCTCCAGGATCCCCAGGGAGGAGGCGATGTCGGCCGCGCCGTGGGCCAGCGAGACGAAATTGTAGGCCGTCCGCTTGAAGAGCAGGCCGCGCTTGGCGCAGGCCGTCGCCACGGTGCGCGACACCTCCTCGCTCGCGTAGTGCAGGAAACACATTTCGGCGACGCCCCCGACCCCCGTCACCGCATGCCGGTACTCGTGCTGCAACCGATGCAACCCGTGCAGCAGCTCCGTCCCGACGCGATGCAAATGCGCGCACACCTGCTCCCGCTCGAACACCTCCAGGGTCGCCAGGGCGGCCGCGAGGGCGACCGACTCGGTGGCGAGGGTGGAGGAGATCCAGGTGCGGTTCACACCCGCCATCACGTCCGTGCGGCCCCCGACGGCCGCCAACGGGAAGCCGTTGGCGAGCGCCTTGCCGATCACCATCAGGTCCGGGACGATCCCGTAGCGCTCGGCGGCCCCGCCCACGGCCAGCCGAAACGCCGTCTTGATCTCGTCGAACACGAGCACGGCGCCCACCTCCCGAGTCTCGGCGCGCAGCGTCTCCAGCCACTCCCGGGTCGGCTCCGCCACGACCACGGGCTCGATGACCACGGCCGCGAGCCGATCGCTGCGATAGCGGATCATCTCGCGCGCCCGCTCCGGATCGTTGAACGGCAACTCCGCGAAGACGGCGCGCGTCCCACGCGGGACCCCTTCGGCGCGTCCCTGACACCAGTCGAGCCAGCCGTGATATCCGCACCCCAGCACCTCCTCGCGCCCCGTGACGACCCGCGCGATCCGCACGGCCGCCGCCACCGCCTCCGCACCGGTCTTGAGGAACCGGACCCGCTCCATCCACGGCAGGCGGCGCGCCAGCGCCTCGGCCAGGAGCTCTTCCTGGACCGGCGGCAATGGCCCGACGACGCCGGCGGCGAGCGCCTCGCTCGCGGCGCGCTGCACCTCTGGATGCCCGTAGCCCAGGGCCACGGCCCCCAGCGCCATGACGTAATCGAGGTACTCGCGTCCCTCCGTATCCCAGACGCGGGCGCCCGCGGCGCGCGCCATTCGGGTGGGCAGCGTCGGATCGTCGCCCGTGCCGAACAGCGCCTCGGGGCGCTTACTGCCGGTCGACGTGAATCCCGGAACGCGCCAGTCGCTCACGGTATTTCACCACCTCGATGGCCATCGCGCGCAGCAGTTTGGCCTCGCGCTGGTCCAGCGGCACCCGGTGCACGATCTCGCGCACCGTCCGCATGATGTGCTCCCGGTCGCGGATCTTGAAGAACTCGATCGCTTCGAGCGCCCGTTCGGTGTCGTCGAAGAGGCGCTCGATCTCGTCGACCGTGGCGGCGTCCGCCGGACGGCGCGGCTCCTTGAACGGCCGCTCTTCCTCACCTCGCGCCAGCGCCAGCTCGTACAACATCACCACGACGGCGTGCCCGAGATTCAGCGAGGCGTAGGCCGCCGCGGTGGGGATCGTCACGATGCGATGACAGCGATCCAGCGCCTCGTTCGAGAGTCCTTTGTCCTCCCGGCCGTACAGCAGGGCGACGGGCCCGGCGGCGGCGGCGGCGAGGATTTCCGTCGCCGCGGGCCGCGGGCGCTGCAGATTGCGCTTCGCCGAGCGCGCGCGCGCCGTGAATCCCACCACGTGCACGCAGTCGGCCAGGGCGACGTCGAGCGCGTCGAACAGCGCGACGCGCGACACGACATCGTGTGTCTGGTGGGCGATGCCCTCGACGCGGTGCGGATCGTACTCCCGCGGGCTCACCAGACGAAGGTCCTTGACCCCGAAATTCTTCATCGCCCGTACCACGTGTGCGATGTTGACCAGGTCCTGGGGCTCGTGGAGGACGACCAGAATGCTCATCCCACCAGCTCCAGAACGCCGAACCTTCCCGCATCCTGCCGATCGCCCCGCAGCCACACCCAGCCATTGCCTCCGCTCCACACGAGCTGTCCGGCTCGCCGCTCGCGCCCCGGCAACTGCTCGTTCACGATGAGGTCGAAGCCCACCCGGCCGCCGACGTGGGTGAGCAGTCCTTCCGGCCACGTGATCGCCAGCGTCACGCAGTACCCCGTCTCGGTGCGGCGCCACGCGCCATGCACGGCGGCCGGGTCGCCCGCGGTGTCGGAGACCGGCCGCACACGGAGCGCCGCGCTACGATCGTCGGGCACGACCAGAAACCCCGTGGCCCGCGGCTCGGGACTCGAATCCGAGAGATACAGCTGGAGGCCGTCGGAGTGGATGTCATCGGGCTCGTTGTCCAATCCCAGGGGCGGGGCGTCGGCCGGGCGGAAAGCGAACTCCGGCTTCGTCACCTCCACCGCCAGATAGAGCGCGTCTTCGTCCCAGTTGGCGTAGCACACCGCGCCAAATTCGTCGTGCCCCGGATAGGGCTCTTCGCTGCGGCGATACTGATCTTCCAGGTCGAGCCGCAGCGGCTCGGACGTATCGAAGCCGTCGGTGGAGCCGTCGAGCGGCGGCGGCTCATCCGAGCGCAGCGCCGCGCCGGTGGGCCGACTCGGCGGCTCCAGGTCGAGCAGCGTATCCAGGCGCACCGGCGGCGCCACCGCGGCACCCAGCACCACTCGTCCGGACGGCGCCTCGACCAGCCATTCCTTTCCGGTGAATCGGTGACGCTCCGTGCCGCTCCCCGTGTCGACTTCGACGATCTCCCCACGCACCCGGACGGCCCGCACGACCGCGCCAGGGGGCCCGAGCTCGAGGAGCGTCACGAGACGGGCGTTCCGGGCTCGGATGCGCTGCACATAGAACGTCTGCCGCTCCCTCCCCGGGGGGCCGGGCGCCTCTGCGCGCAGCAGCTCGGCGGGTGAGGCGAAATAGGCGGTCAGTGGCCGGCCTTCGGCCGACAGCGCCACGACCGGCGCCGTGGCTGCCGACGCGAGTCGTTCGATGCGGGTGACGAACTCCCCGTCGCCGAGCGTGTCTTCCTGCCAGCTCCCAGCAGCGATATCGCCGCGGCCCTGGAAATGCCACGGGACCTCGAGCAGGCGCTCCTCGCTCCCCACCAGATCCACCACGTCCAGGAGATAGCCGGCGCCCACGACCACCGAGCGCGTCAGCGGGCCGAAACGCGCTCGGGCCCACCCCCACCCGTCACGCTCCTCGAACCCCTCGACGCGCGCTTCTGCGAGCGATTGCGACACGCCATCGAGCCGCGGCGCGTTGTGCGCCAGCGTCGAGCGGTACCAGAACAGGTCGCGCGAGACGTAGGTCCCGGTCCCGAAATCGGGGAGCCAGTGGATACCGTCCGCGTGCAGCGTGAGGTTGAGCCGATCGGGATGGCCGTGACCGCCGCCCGACGGCCCGCACTCGAGACTCACATAGCGGCCGGGGGCGCGCAGCACTGCAAGCCCCTGGCCGCCCATGAACACGCTGGGTGGAGACCACGGCTCGTCCGCGGCAGGCAGCTCCGGCGCCATCTCGAGCAGGGACCACCAGGAGAGCGACTGACGGGAGTGGGGAGTGGGGAGTGGTTCGATGGGTGCGTCATGGAGATACGAATCGAACAGCTCGGGACGCACGCCACCGCTCGCGTAGAGTGCCTGCAGCCAAGAGGCCAGTTCGTTCTCGGCGTCGCCCGCTCCCGACTCCCTACTCCCCAACCTCCCGAGCCCGACCTCCCACAGCTCCAGGTACATCGGCTGCGCGAGCGAGACGCCAAAGCGGGCATCCTTGCGCGCGGGAAACGTGAAATCGGGGAGCGCCGTCAGGGCGGGCGCCCGCAATGCCGTGGTGAGCGCGCGGGCAAGCTCCGGCTCACCCCAGAAGTCCATCCCCGCGAGCCCGGCCCATCCCGCCCCAATGAGCATGCCCCGCAACGCGAACAGGTGATAGTTCTCACCTTCGTACCACAGACCGTCCTCCCGGTAGCCACGGAGGTGGGCGATGAGCCCGGTTTCTCCTTGCACCGCGCGCCGGGCGAGATCCTCGTCCTCGAACCAGACCGCGATCGCGGTCAGCGCGGCATCGTTCCACGTCTGCCGGTTGGAAAACCCCTCGTCGAAGTCCCCGATCAGGTTGGCGGCCTCTTCGGCGACGCCGTGGACGGCGCGCGCGGTGGCCTCGTCGAGCCGGTCCGCTTCGCGCAGCAGCGCGGCGGCCGAGAGGTAGTTCAAGACCCAGATCGATTCGAGGTACGTCGAGAAGAACAGCCGGGACGGCCCCAGCACATTGTCACGGTTGGGATAACGGAAGTAGCGCTCGCCGTAGGCACGGAGCAGCTCGGCGGCCCGCTGCGCGGCGGCATCCGCCGAGTGATCGGTGAGCGCCGCGAGCGTCGCGAGCTCGACGGCCCGTTCCGCAAGCCAGAGGTGCTGGAATTTCGCCCAGGCCCGATGGTGGCGCACCCCCGACTGCCGCTGCCCGCAGCGCGGGCACCTGTGCGCGTCGGGACTCCACGGGTCGAAGCCGAGCACGGCGCCGTCGTCGGGACAGCGTCCGCCGTCCACGGACAACAACGCCTTCACCTCCGGGATGGTCGGCATCCGCTCGAGCACCGGGGCGTTGCGCCGCGCGATATGCGCCGCCAGCGCGGCGAGGTCCGGCGCCGTGGCGACTGCGTCCCGACGCGCCGCGAGCTGCTCCGCCGTCACCATGCGCGCCCCCCCTCCCATGCCCACCGCACCGGCAGGACCCGCGCACCGGCTTCCCGCGCGGCCTCGATCGCCGCCGATCCGGGGCGCGACGCGAGAAAGAACATGCATCCGCCGGCGCCCGCCCCCGCAGCCTTGCCCCCCAGGACGCCCGCGTCTCGCAACGCACGCTCGAGCCGGGTCATTTCATCGGTGCGCATGCCGCGATCCAGCTCCTGTTGTCGAGTCCAATTCTGCGACAGCAGCGCGCCCACTTTCGCGAGGTCCGCCGCGCGCAACGCCTCCGCCATCGCCAGTGCGATATCCTTCATCGCGTCGAGCGCCCCCGTGACGGCCCGGTCCCCGCGCTCGTAGGCGCCCATCACGCGGGCGATGGTGTCGCCCGAGACGCGCGAGCGCCCGGTGTAGCACAGGACCAGGTGTCGCTCCAGCGTCTCGCCGAACGCCGGGTCCAGGGTGATCGGCTCGATCCCGACGTCGGGATCGTGGAAACTCAGCCGGTGGAACCCGCCCAGCGCCGCGGCCAGCTGATCCTGACGGCCACCGGGAATACCCGCCTCATGCGTCTCCAGGCGCCAGGCCTGCTCGGCCAGATCCCGTGCGTCGACTCGCTCGTGCCGGGCGGCGACGAGACAGGCGACGAGGGCGACATCCATGGCGCCGGAGCTGCCGAGCCCGGAGCCCGGCGGCACCTCCGAGCGGGTCGAGAGGGTGAGGCCACCCTGCACGGGGAACATGCGCAACCCGGCTTTGAGCAGGTTGAGTCGACCGTCGAGCACCAGGCCGGTCGAGTTGACGCACTCGACCGTCTCTCCCAGGTCGTGGGAGATGAGCCGGACGAGCGGGCCGCCGAGCTGCAGCTCCGCCGTCACATGGAGATTGAGCGCGGCATTGACGACGACGCCGCCAGCGCGCGCCGAGAACGGCGGAACGTCGGTCCAGCCGCCGGCGAAGTCGAGCCGGACCGGCGCCGCCGCGTGAAACGCCGATGGGAGATCGGTTCGCCTCACGGCGCCGTCCACCATCGCGCCACGGTCACCAGCTCGCCGCGCACGTCCATCGTGACGCCGTGCACCCGGCGGTTCATCCCCTGCACCCCGCGCGCCAGGTAGAACCATGCCACCGGCTCACGCTCGGAGAACTCGTGCTGGGCGGCGGCCGGATCGGACGGGGCGGGAACGCCGGACATATCGGCGATGGACGCGAGGTATCCGAGTCCCGGGTCGCCGGGGATGCCCATCACGGCCGCGGTGAAGTCGTGGCGGGCGCCGTACACGCGGGCGTTGAACGCCGACAGCTCCAGTTGGCGGATCGAGACGTCGAACCCGACGGCGGCGAGGCGCGCCTGCAGCAGCTGCTCCAGCGCCGCTTCGCCGCTGCCGACGGTGGAGAGCACCACGCGCGGATGCCGCCCCGCGAGCAACCGGCGGGCCGAGTCGGGCGCGAACGGGACCGGCGGCACCGGGACGGAGCCCGGAAGGAACGCCGGGACCGGGCCGTCCGCCACTTCGCCGAACCCGAACAGGAACCCGTCCACGATCTCACGGCGATCGATCGCGAGGGACGCCGCCCACCGCACCGATGCGTCGTCGAACGGCGGCCGGCGGGTGTTGAACACCATGCCATAGACGAAAATCAGCGGGTAGCTCAACACCGCGAGCGCCGGGTCGCGGCGAACGAACTCGGCGTGGGCGGCGGTGATCCCGGCGAAGTCGATTTCGCCCGAGGTGAGTGCGGCAAGCTTGGTCATCGGCTCGTCCACCACGACCAGGATGAAACGGTCGAGCCGGGGTGGTCCGCCCAGCGTCGCGGGAAACGCGGGGTTGCGCACGAACACCCAGCGGCGCTGCGGCTCGTGCGCCACGAACCGGAACGGCCCGTTCCCCACCGGGTGCTCGTTCCACGCCGCCTGGCGCAGCCGCCCGTCGGGTACGCTGTCGAGCAGGTGAGAGGGGAGGATCGCGAGGTCGGTGAAGACATCGGGCAGTCGCGACTGGGCGGTGCGGAAATGGACCACGACGGTCGTGTCATCGGGCGCGCGCACCTCCGAGATGGTCCCGAGGTCCGCGAGCCGCGGGTAGCCGGTCGCGGGGTCGCGCGCCGCGTCGAACGTCCAGGCGACGTCGCGCGCGACCGTCGGCCGGCCGTCGTCCCAGGCGAGGCCGGCGAACAGGGTGAGCGTCACCGTGGTGCAATCGGCGGACCATTGCCAGCGGCGGGCCAGATAGGGCTGCGGGGTGAGCGTCGAGTCGTACCGCACCAGCGTTGTGAGCAGCATGTATCGCTGCACCTGCTTGGCGAGCGGGTGCTGGGTGAGCAAGGGGTTGATGCTCTGGAGGTCCGCACCCGACGCGTACAGCACCGTTGCCCCGCGGCGTGGCGCGGCGCCGGCGGCCCCCTTCCCGCACGCCCCCACCCCAACGACGCAGAGCCAGCCCAGCGTCCGGATCGCTCGACGTGTCACGCGCAGGATTCTAGCGGCGCCCGCCCGGCGGCGCGAGATTGCGGCATGCAGCGGATGCTCGCCCGCCGCGCGCTCTCCGGGATCGCCGTTGTGGCGGGGGTCGTTACGCTCACCTTCCTGCTGCTGCACGCCGCGCCGGGCGACCCCGCCGAGCGGCTGATCGGTCCCACCGCGACACCCGAGCAGCTCGCCGCCGGACGCCACGCCCTCGGACTCGACCGTCCGCTCATCACGCAATATGGGAGCTGGCTGGCCCGTTTCATCCGCGGCGACTGGGGCACGAGCTTCGCCACCGGCCGCCCGGTACGGACCATGATCGGGGCCGCGTGGCCCGCCACGGTCCGGCTCGTGGTGCTCTCGCTCCTCTTGAGCTACGGCCTGGGCCTCGCCGTCGGCGCGGTGCAGGCCGCGTATCACCGGCGCCGGCTCGACACCGCCCTCTCCGTCGCGAGCGTGACCCTGGTGGCGCTCCCGGGCTATTGGCTCGGGTTGATGCTGATGACGGTGTTCACGTACCTGCTGCGCGTGCTCCCCGCCTTCGGTGCCGCGGGGTACGACGCCGACTACCTGAGCGGCTGGGCGCGGTTCGCGGACGGGGCTCGGCACCTGGTGCTGCCGCTCGCCACGCTGACGCTCATCGGTGTAGGCGCCGCGGCGCGGTTCGTCCGTGGCGCGTTGCTCGACGCCCTCGAACAGCCGTTCGTGACGGCCGCTCGCGCCAAAGGGATCACCACCGCACAGGTGATGGTGCACCACGCCCTGCGCCACGCGATGATCCCCGTCGTCACGCTGCTGGGGCTGTCGCTCCCGGCGCTGTTCTCGGGGGCGGTGTTCGTCGAGGCGGTGTTCGCCTGGCCAGGCGTGGGACGAGTGCTGGTGGAGGCGGTGCAGGCGCGCGACTACCCCGTCGTGATGTCGGCCACGGCCATCAGCGCCGTGCTCGTCGTGGCGGGCAATCTCCTCGCGGACGCGGCCGCGGGGCTCGTGGATCCCCGCCTGCGCTCGGTCGACGCCGGGGCCACACCGTGAACGTCGTGCTGCGTGACCGGCGCTTCACCGTGGGACTCGGTCTGGTCACCCTCATCGCGGGGCTCGCGATCGCCGCACCCCTCGTCACCACCGGTGACCCCAACGCTCCGGGGGACATCGTCGCCACCCGGTTCCTGGGACCGCTCGCCCGGGACGTGCACGGCAGCCTGCACCCGCTCGGCACCGACCGCTTCGGACGCGACGTGTGGACCCGCCTCGTCTACGGCGCCCGGATCTCGCTCAGCGTCGGGATGCTCTCGGTACTGCTCTCGGTCGCGGTGGGCGTGGCGATCGGCGGTCTCTCCGGCTGGTGGCGCGGCTGGGCCGGCGTACTGCTGCTCGGAGCGACCGACTTCGTGCTCGCGCTGCCGCGCGTGGTGCTGCTGCTGCTGCTCGCGGCGCTATGGCAACCGAGCGCCCTGCTCGTCGTGTTGCTGCTGGGCGCCACCGGGTGGATGCCGGTCGCGCGACTGGTGCACGGCGAGGTGCGCGCGCTGGCGGTGCGGCCGTTCGTCGAGGGCGCGCGCAGCCTCGGGGTGCGTCCGTTGCGCGTACTCTGGCGCCACGTCCTCCCGAACGCGCTGACGCCGGTGATCGTCGCCGCGGCGCTGGGGGTCGGCAACGCGATCCTGCTGGAGGCCGGACTCTCCTACCTGGGGCTCGGCGTACAGCCCCCGACGCCGTCCTGGGGCAACATGATCGCCTCGGGACGCGACACCCTGGTCAACGCCCCCTGGGTCGCCGCGGCCCCGGGGGTGATGCTGGTGCTGGTGGTGGTGGGCTGCACGCTGCTGGGAGACGCGGTCCGGGACGTCCTGAGCCGTCAGTCAGCCGTCAGCCGTCAGGGACACTGACCGCCGATCACCGGCCATCAGCGATTCGTCGCAGCACGTCTCCGCGAATCTCGTGTCCTCCTTCGAATCGCTCCACACGATGGGCGATGCCGTGCTCGCGCAAGCGCGCTTCGTCCCGCGCCAGCACCTTGGGCGTGATGTAGGGATCCTCGCTCCCGGCGACGAGCATGAGCGCCGTGCGCTCCCAGCGAGCGCGCGCGACGGCAAGGTCCAGGTCGGGCGGCACTTCGCCGCCATAGAGGATCAGGCGATCGGCCCGGGCCGTGCCCTGGGCGAGCCAGCGCGCCGCCGTCGCCGTCCCCTGCGAGAACCCCAGCACGCAGACGCTACCCGCGCTGCCGCGCTCGCGCAGGATCTCAGCGGACACCGTATCGAGGTAGCGCACGTAGTCCTCGATCTCCGCCAGCCGATCCTCTCGCGTCATCCAGGTCGCGCCGACTTTGTCGTGGGCCCGTCCCCCGGTCCCGCTCTCGAGATAGAAGCGCGAGAGCCCCTCGGGGGCGACCAGACAACGCGTCCCGTCGTCGAGCGGCTCGAACGCGCGCAGAAACCGACCGGCCAGCTGCCCGTAACCGTGAAGCACGAACCAGGTCTCGCGCGCCGCCCGGGCCGAGGGTCCGAGTGTGTAATAGCGCGCCGTGCGGGTAGTGCCGAGGTGATGCTCCTGGATCGTCACCGTACCACCAGGGTGACGATCTCGTGGGGGCCGGCCGTGAAGCGCACCACCCGCCCGCCGTCCTCCAGCACCAACGGGACCGGCTCGCCTTCGTCGAGGCGCGTCCGCCACGCCGCCCGCACGGCGTCGCTGAAGCGCCAGGCGCCGGCTGCCGGCGTGGCATCCGGGTTGTAGCACCGCAGCACGAGATCGCCGCCCGATCCCTGCCCCGGCTTCAGCGCCGAGACCGCGAGCCCCGCTCCCTCCAGCGTGACGCTGCCGCGGGAGGGAGTCAGCCCGATCGCGTCGCGAATCCAGAGCGCACGGATTGGCGTGAAGACACTCTCCCACAGCACCGGGATGGGGTCGCCCGCCGCGAGCGGGGCCAGGGCGAGTTCGACCCGCGCGATGCCCAGACACTGAGCATCCGGGATCGCGGTCGGCCACGCCGCGTGGCCGGGGCGGGCCGGCAGATCATCCCGGGACAAGGCGCCGATGGCCCGCAGGACGGTGAAGAGCACATCCCCCGTGGAGGTGCGCTCGTACTCGAAGAACCCTGGTGCGAGCAGCGCCAATCCACGTCCCTCGCTGCTGACCGCCACGAAGCGGTGCGCCGGTGCCGTCGCGACCGGTGTCTCGAGCGACGCGCTCTCGCGTCCGGTTGCCGCGGACGAGGCCGCCGTCGAGACGAGCTCCTGGCCGAATTGCGTTCCGACCAGTGCGGTCCCCGGGCCCATCGGGACGCGGGCACGCAGCCGGTGATGCACGGCGTGATTGTCCACTTCGAGGATGCAGCGTACCACTGGACTGTCGGCGTGAAGGGATACAACCAGGCGCACGCCGACCTTACCTCGAGGGCCGCCGCCCGCGCGCATCGTCCAGCGCGCCTCGAGCGCCGCCACGAGCGGACCGGCCGCCACACGACGCACCCGAATCGGTCCCTGACTGCGCACGAGCCGATCGCGCGCGATGGGGTTGAAGGTGTAGGCGTCGCCCGCATCGCCTTCGCTCTCGAGCCGCAGCACATCGAGCCACCGCCCGCTTGTGCGGCGGTCGAAGAGCAACAGGGCGCCCGTCGGGTCGAGCGACGCCACGACGAACCGGTTGACGAGGGAACGAGCCTGCACTTCGACCGCCTCGTCGGCGTGCGCGGCGTGTGGCGCTCCGGGAGTGAGCGTGCCCAGACCGAGCCCCGGAAGGAGGGGCGCGCGGACGGCGACCCGCACGACGTCCACTTCGTCCTGGTCCGGATAGTGCCGCATCGCGTCGAGCCGTTCCTGCCCGCGCCGGCGATCCAACACCTGGAGGGCCACGGCCTGCCCGTCGGGGCCACGCAGCGAGAACGCGCCGGCGCCCGGCCCCACGCGCGGAGATCTTGGTCCCGGTGGGCCGACGGGAACATCGCGACGGAAGAAGGTGCAGTCGGCGATCACGATGCCGCCGCGCGCACGCGGCGCGGGATTCCAGAGCACCATGGCCGGTGAGTGCCCCTCGAGCTGCTCGCGGGCGCGATCCGGATCGTGACCGACGAGCTCCAGCGTGGCGGACCGCACGACTTCGTCCGCATACGCCTGCACGGCATCGAGCCGCGCCCCGGCCTCGCGCGCCACGCCATCGCTCGTCGTGCCGCAGATGGTGTCATGGAACTGGCACCGCACCAGGGCGCGCCAGGCGAGCTCGAGCGCCGGACGGTAGTCGCGGCCGTTCCGATGGCTCGCCAGCGCGGCGAGCGGCTCGGCGGTGCGCGAGAGCCAGAGCTCCAGTTCCGCCGCCCGGCGCTTGAGCGGCGCCCGGGTTCCCTGCGCTCCCTGGAGCACCCACGCATATCCGGCCGCGGACCGCAGCGCGCCGGTCACGACCGGAGCGGTAGCGAACTCCTCGGCGGCCGCCGCGAAGAACTCGTCGAGCCGCGACACCCGGACGGGGTTGGGGTGCTCGAGGTCGGCAAGCTGCTCCCACAGACGCGACACGCCGGCCGGCGCGGCGTGGTGGTCGGCGCCGATGAACACCGGGATGTGACTGCCTCCCGCCCGGCCCACCAGCTCGCCGCGCACCCAGGCCCACGCCTCCGACAGGCGCTCCGAATCGGCGGTGAGCTCGACGCCGATCTCGTACCCAGCGGGCGGCAGATGCCACAGCCGCACCTCCGCGCCACTCGGCCCCCGCCACCGGTAGCGGTCCCGCTCCTGTCCCGGCGCGCCGCCCAAGCCCCGCCACAGCACGCCGGACGTAATCCCGGCCCCGCGCGCGAGCTCGGGCCACCACGCGGGATGTCCGAAGGCGTCTGGAGAGTACAGTACGTCCAGCCGACCGCCCCAGCGTGCCGCGTCGGCCGCACCCAGCAGCAGGTTGCGCACGAGGGACTCGCCGGCGGGCACCTGCTCATCCGCCAGCACGTACCACGGGCCGACCTGGAGCCTCCCCGCCCGCACCAGCTCGCGGATGAGCTGGACGCGCTCCGGCCGGGCGAGGAGGTAGTCCTCCAGCAGCACGGTCTGTCCGTCCAGCAGAAAGCTCCGCAATCCGGCGTCGGCTTCGAGGCGGTCGAGCAGGTCGTCGAGCATGCTGACGAGCCGCGCGTGGTATGTCGCGCGTGGCAGATGCCACTCGCGGTCCCAGTGCGTATGGAAGATCAGGTGAAACGTGAGTGGCTTCACAGGCGCTCCAGCTCGGCCACGTCCTCGGGCCGCCGCAGATGGACATGACACACCCGACGACCGCGGGCGAGCAGGGCGCGCACGTCCCCGATCGCCTGCGCCCGCTCCAGGCGGCCGAACGTCGTCCCCATGGAGGGGATATCGAGGTCCTGTGAGGGATCCGCCGTGACGACGAGGAAGAGTCCGGTATTCGGACCGCCCTTGTGCAGCTGGCCCGTGGAATGGAGGTAGCGCGGCCCCAATCCCAGTGTGGTCGCGATCCCGAGCGCTCCGCCCCAGGCTTGCCGCACGCTCCCCAGGATCGCTTCCAGGTCGTCGCGCGGCGGCAGGTAGGCCAGCACGGCCAGGTAGTCCCCGGGTCGCGCGGACCGGCGCAGCGCCTCGGGGCTCATGGTGCGCGGCGCCTCGCGCCCCGGTCCCGCTGGGGCGGCCAGCTCGGCGCGCGCCAGCGCCTTCGCTTCCTCGACGTCCGGCTGATCGAACGCGTTGACGCCGAGCTGGCGGCACAGCTCCCACGTGGCGTATTCCCACCGCAGAAACTCGCGTCCCAGATCGAGCGGCTCGGGGGAGAATTCGCTCACGACCTGCACGTCCCCGCCGCCGCCGTTGCCGACCAGGGGAACCACACCCGAGCCGTTTTTTCCCGAGCTCTCGGCGACGAGCTGCTCGACCCAGCTCGCGAGCGAGGCGACCGGCGCCGGCGGCCGCAGGGCCAGCTTGTCACGCCCCGCGGCGGCGCCGACCGCGAGCGTGCGTCCCAATTCACGCGCCGCCTCGACATCGGTGCGCGTGGCGCGCTCGAGCAGCGTCGCTCCGTCGATGCCGGCGAGCGCCGCAGGCAGCATCCCGACGACGGTGAGGGCCGCGTAGCGCCCGCCGACATCGGCGGGATGCGGGAACACCGCCCGAAACCCGCGCTCCCGCGCCATTCGCTCGAGCGGGCTTCCCGGGTCGGTGACGGCGACGAACTGCCCCGGCTGCGCGCGGGCGGCGAAATAGTAGTAGGCGGCCAGCGTCTCGACCGTCGAGCCGGACTTGCTGACGATGAGGAAGAGGGTGCGGTCGAGCGGGTGCGCCCGCTCCACCCGGGCGACGGCGGCGGGGTCGGTGCTGTCCAGCACATCCACGCCCGCCGCCTGGAAGCTTCTGACCAGCACGGCCGGGGCCAGTCCCGACCCGCCCATTCCGCACAGCAATACGCGATCGAGGCCGGCGCGCCGGATCGCCGCGGCAAAGCGCGTCCATTCGGGCCACAGCGCGAGCGAGTCCGGGACGGCCCGCGTCCAACCGAGTCGGTCTTCCATGAAGCCGCTAAGCTAACGCGACCCCACGAGCGTCGCGCGCCCTCGCAGGAGCGTGCGCGCGTTACTACCTTGTCTCGCGTACCCGCGTGACTCCCAGCCTCCGTGTCCCCCGCACCGTCGTCGTGGCGGCTGGCGTTCTGCTCGCTGCCCTGGTGCTGGCGTACCTGTTCCTTCCATTGCCCCGAACCCTGCTGACCGCGGGGAGCTGGTCGATCACGTCGCTGGCCCGTACGCTGGGCGTGGCGCTCGCCTGGCGCGCGGCCACCGACCCCGTGCAGCGCCGGGGCTGGGCGTGGCTGCTCGCCGGCAGCCTCGTCGATCTCGCGACGCAGGCCACGGCCGATGTCCAGCTTGCGCACGGCATCGCCCCGGTCGGGATCTCCATCGTCGACATCGGCTACCTCGCCGTCTATCCGTGCTTCTTCCTCGCCGTGTGGAAACTGCTGGCCGTCCGGCCGCGCCGGCAGTTCACCGCCGAAATCCTGCTCGACTCCGCGCTGCTGACCCTCACGGCCGTCGCCTGGGCGTACGACCTCTTCGTCGAGCCGCGTGCAGCCGGGGTCGGCGGCCCGGCGGTCCTGGGTAGCGTCGCCTACGCCACCGGGGGACTCGCCCTGCTCTGGTTGATCGGCATGCTGCTCTTGCAGCCGCATCCGTTTCCGCGCGGCGGGGCCGGCATCGCCGTCGTCGGGTTGGTGCTTTACGCCATCGCTGATCTGGTGTTCGGTACCGTGAGCCTGCCGCGCGCCCAGGTCCCCGGGACGATGCTCGACTTCAGCTGGAACATCGCCAACCTGGTGCTCGCCTCGGCCGGTGTCATTGCCGCGGCTACGCCCGCATCGCCCCGACCCGTGTCCGACGGGAGCGACGGCGTGGCGCCGCGCCTCTTCGCGGTGCTCCTAGGTTTCGCCGGGTTGGTGGCGCTGCACCTCCGCAGCATGCTCCTGGGGCACCAGGACGCCATCGACGTGATCCTTCCCGCGGCGGGCGGAGTGATCATCGCCGCCCGGGTGGGATACTCCCTGCTCGCCGACCGACGCTACGAATCCACGCTCGAGCGCGAGGTGGAGCGCCAAACCCAGACGCTGATCGAGTCGCTGACGAGCGCCGCGTCCGCCGAGCGGAATCTGCGCCAGATCATGGAGGCCTCCCCCGACCCGATCGTCCTGTTGAATCGAGAGGGGCAGATGCTGGACTACTCCCCGGACCACCCGGCCGGGGGGCCGGCGGCGGCCGGCGCGCGGTCCGTCTTCGACCTCGTCGATCCCGACGGCGTGGCGGTGCTGCGCGCCCACCTGGAGGCGGCGTTCGCCGGGGAAGTCCGGCGCTTCGAAATCCCGCAGCGGCGGCCCGACGGCACCCGCATCGTGAGTTCGGTGGTCTACGCGCCGATTCGCGAGCATGACGTGATCACCCGGGTATTGGCCATCTCGCGCGACGTCACCGAGCTGCGGCGCGCCCAGAGCCAGCTGCAGCAGGCGGACAAGCTCGCCGCGATGGGCCAGCTGGTGAGCGGCGTGGCGCACGAGATCAACAACCCCGCCGCCATCATCTCCGGATTCGCCCAGACCCTGATGCTGGACGACCTCCGTCCCGAGCAACGCGAAATCGTGGAAATGGTGCGCGACGAGGCGATGCGGATCGGCCAGATCACCACGAACCTGCTCGCCTTTGCCCGGATGAGCGGACCGGAGCGCTCGCTGGTGGACGTCAACGAGCTCGTCCGCCGGACGCACACCCTGCGCGCGTACCATCTGCATACGCTGAACGTGGACGTGCAGCTCGAGCTCGACCCGAGCGAGCCGCGGGTGTGGGCCAACGTGTCGGAGCTGCAGCAGATGCTGCTGAACTTCCTGATCAACGCCGAGCAGGCCCTCGAGGGCTTCACGGGGCCCCGCGGCATCACACTCCGCACGCGCTCCGACGCAACGGAGGTGCGATTCGAGTGCCGCGACACGGGGCCCGGCATCGCGTCCGACATCCGCACGCGCATCTTCGACCCCTTCTTCACCACCAAGCCGGAGGGCGTGGGCACGGGCCTGGGACTCTCGATCTGTTACGGCATCGTGCGCAGCCACGGCGGGCGTATCTGGGTGGAGTCGGAGCCGGGGCGCGGGGCCACGTTCCACGTCGCGCTGCCGCTCGATTTGCGGAGCCTGCCCCGCCCATCGGGCGGCGTCGCGCCCCCGGGGCCGACCGGCGAAGAGCAGGCGGTGGCCGTACTGGTCGTCGACGACGAGCCGGGGATCCGCCAGGCCACGGCCCGGTTCCTGAACCGCAGCGGCATGCAGGTGCGCGCCGTGAGTGACGGCGCCGAAGCCCTCCGCGCCCTGCGTGCCCAGAGCTTCGATGTCATCCTCTGCGACGTCCGGATGCCGGGGATGAACGGCCGCGACTTTCTGATCCGCCTGCGGGAGCAGGCCCCCGAGCTCATCTCCACCCTCATTTTCGCGACCGGGGATACGCTCGACGCCGACACGGCGGCCCTGCTGGCGGACGCGGGCGCGCCGTCGCTCGTGAAGCCGTTCGATTTCGACGCGTTAGAGCGGCGGGTGCGGGACGTCGCGGCGCGCGCGTCGCGTCCGCCCGGCGCCTGAGCGAGGTCAGCGCGGCCGCAGCAGCAGATCGAGGCCGGCGCGTCCGGCGCTCACGGCCTCCGGCGTCATGGTGAAGTGCAGCGGCGACGCGGCGAGCGCCACGCCCGCCAGCGACGCGTCGTCCACCGTCAACTCGTAGTCCCCCGCCTTGACGCCCATCAGATAGAACGTGCCGTCGGAGAACGAGGCAAAGCGCCGGCGCGCGCCCGTCCGGCGCTCGGTCAGCACGAGCACCAACGCGTTCATCGGCTCGCGGGCCCCGCCGATCACCCGCCATACCCGGCCCTCGATGACGCCCGCCGCCACGATCGGCACATCCAGCGTGCGGAAGCGATTGGGGTTGGGGATGAGCGTCGCCGTCGCGAACGCGGGCACGAGCAGCGGCGAATCGATGCTGAGCGAGTCCACCAGCACGTCCACCGGCTCGAAGGGCATCAGGTCCCACACCCGGAACGCGCCGCTCGAGTCCGAGACGACGGGCTGCGAGCCCACGATCACCCGCACGCCCGGCACGGGCGGCTCCCCCGGGTCATAGCGGCCGTTCTGGTTCTGGTCGAGGAAGACGCGTCCGGCGACGCCGGCGCGCTCAATCGAAGGCCCGGGCGCCGCCGCCAGCCGTCCACCGGCGCGGTCCCACAGCACCGAGCCCTGCACCAACTGCGACATCGTCGCCGGCGCCCCGGCCGACGCGCTCATCGTCGTGAACGATCGCACGGCCGAGAGGTACGTGTTCAGCGTGACCTGGATCAGTGGTCCCCGGCTTCCCCGCTGCCACACGACGCCCGTCTCGAGACTCACACCTCCCCACAGCGGACGCGACGCGTACACCGACGCCTGGGTCAGCTTCGACGCGCCGCCCATCGCCTGCGACTCGAGGCTGGCGCGGAAGAAAGTGGATCCCAGGACGGGCCCCAATTTCGGCTGCGGCAGCACGAACACGCTCACGCCCAGGAACGGCTGCGTGACCGCGCCGCCGCCCGCAGCGTCCGCCGCTTGGCGCTCGATGCGCGCATACGGCATCAGCCGGGCAGCACCGGTCTGCACCGAGGCACCGAGCCGCGCACGGGTGGTGGTCCCCGTGAGGTTGCGGGTCTGGTCGAGACTCCCCTCGAAGTAGAAGAGCCCGTAGCGCGGCAGCGGCCGGAGGAACGCCGACAGCGACCACACGGACCGCTGGCCAGCGACGGTCACGATCGGCGCCGCGGGTCGCGTGTCGAACGCCGCCGCTTCCGCGCTCACCCGCAGGTCGAGCGACGGCTCGAATAGCACGGCGCCGCGCACCAGGGCGTTCCCGACGCCGGAGAGCTCGAGCGCCCAGTCATTGGTCGGATTTGCGGTCACCTGCGCGTAGGGATGCCACAGGCCGGCGAGGCTGTCGCGCCAGAATCGATCGGCGCCACCCTGCAGGGTGACGCGGGAGGACAGCCCGTAGCGCAGGTCGAGGTTCCCGCTCGCCCGGCAGCGCGCGTCGCGACAGGCGCCGCCCGACAGACCGTATTCGAACTGCCGCGCGGGCAGCAGATCGCTCAACACCCGATACGTACGACCGAATTGTCGCACGTCGCCCAGCGGCCCATAGGCGATGAAATCCACCGGGTTCTCACCGTAGCGCACGGGGAGATCGAATCCGTAGTGTCCGGAGGCGTCGGTCGTGTCGACGGCGATGAGCTGGCCGGCCTGATACGCCTCAACCGACCACCCCGGCTGCAGCTGCCCGAGATACTGACTGGCCCCCAGGAGCGTCGGACGCAGGAACGGGGCATTCGTCAGCGCCACGCCGCGCACCTCGCGCACGCGCGGGCCGGTCGCGAAGCCGTCGCCCAGTCGGAGCTGCTTCAGCCATCGCTGGTCTTCCCACACCCCGGTCCACGAGGCGTCGCCGCGCACCACGCCGGCGTCCGCCCGCCCGACGCTCTGGGCCCCGATCGCCAGCGAGCCGCCGAACGCGTCGGTGCCGAGCTCGAAGGCGTACGAGCCGGCCCCGACCGGCTGACCACCCGGCGCGAACAGCGAGTAGTCGAGCACCAGCCCGTCCCACCCCTGGCGATCGAGCCCGAGGTGAAGGTCGGCCGGCGCCCGGTTGCGGCGCCGGGCCAGTGCCTCGTAGGCCGCCTCGCGCCGCATCCGCTGGGCGATCGGCAGCATGTCGGCATTCATGATCGTGGCGGTGAGGTCCGACCAATTCACCACAATGGTGGTGCCGAGCAGATCGCCGAGCCGCTCGGCACCGACGTAGAGCTCCCCGTCTTTGAGGAGCCGGAAATCCGGCTCGAGACGCACCCGACGGTCACCGAAGGACATGGTGTCCCGCCCCGCCGCGACCAGCAGGCGGCGCGGTCCCGGGGGCAGCGAGGCCTCGAGCACGCCGTCCGGCGACAGTCGGTAGCGAGCCTCGGCGAGGGTCAGGAGCTGCGCCAGCGGCAGCAGCGCTTCGGTCCGCACGCGATAGGCCTGTACCGTGGTGGATGCGAGATCGCCGATGCGCAGCTCGATGAGGACGGGCGTCGCGACGGAATCGCGCGCATCGGCGTTGAACGGCGACCCCGTATCCGGCGGCGTGCGCTCGGCGGGTGACGGGACCCGGGCAGGCAGCCGCAGCTCAGCAGCGCTCGGCGGCGGTGAGGCCGTCACCGTCGCGGGCCGGGTGGATGATGAGTCGACGACGAGTTGGATCACCCGCACAACGGGCGCTCCCGGCCGGGCCGACGCGGCTGGCCGGGACGCGGCCACCACGGGTGCGCGCGGCAGCGTCTCGTGCAACTGCTGGGGCGCCGCCCCGCGCAGCGACAGCCCGCTCAAGCCGAGCATGGATCCCAGCGCGGCGAGGGCCGCAGCCCGGCGACGCGTGAGCGGGCCCAGGCGATGCGGCGTCACGGCGTCACCTCGACCGAATCGCGCACCACGGGACTCTGCAGCAGCAACTCCGGCTGCAGGTCCTCCCGCTCCGTCGTGATTTCGAGCCGCAGCCGATAGCTGTCGGCCGGGGCGGCGCCGATGCTCACCGCCCAGCGCGGCTCATTGGCATAGAACACCGTCACCGGCACGTGGAACGCGCCCACGACCCGGCCGTTCGACGCCACCACGGTGCCGTGCACGGTCCCGAGATAGGCGGCGTTCCCCTGACGCTCGATCCGCGCCTGGACGACGACCGAATCTCCCTGCCGCAGCGCGTGCAATCCCGACACGGCGATCCCGGTCCGCACGACGCCCTTGCGGTAATGCAGTCCGATCACCGTCCGGACCTGCAACGTGAGTCCCACTTTGATGTTGCCCGTGTCGCTCACACCCGCGACCGGCAGCTGTCCGGCCTTGGCCGTGAACGCCAGCCGGGCCCAGTACTCGCCGTCGGGGAGATTCGCCGGCGGCGTGGCGAGCAGCCGGACTACCTGCTGCTCCTGGGGACCCACGGTGAGACGCCGTGGGAAGGCCTGCAGCCAGCCCGACGCGGACGGCTGGGTCGAGTCGGGATGGTCGACGGTGACCAGCGTGAGCTGGCCGGTGGAGTCGGTCGCCGTGTAGCCGTAAAAGACCGAGACCGCCACTTCCACCGGTTCGGTCCCCGGGTTGAGCAGGGTGACCGCTCCACTGCGCGCGCCGTGGGACATGAACACCGCGTGGGGCGCGATCATCACGCCCTGCGCGCGGAGCGTGGCGCCCACGCCGAGCGTCCCCAGGACAAACCAGGCCGCGCGGCTCACGGGAAGTACACGACGGTGAGGGTGACCGTGCCGGTGTAGCTGCCGGCGCGCTGCGACGCGATCGGATTGGCGCTGCCGCCCAGAAACACGGACGCCCGCGACGAGTTGGCGTTCAGCCGGGCCACGTAGGGAACCCGCGGGTCGAATCCAATCTGGCTGGCCACCGAGCGCGTCGCCGAAAACCCGCCGTCATTGCCGCCGAAGCTCACCGGCATCGTCGCCCCGGCGGGTCCGTTCAGCACCGCCGGCAGCGTGAAGATGAGCTGGACCTGGGCGTTGCGCGTCGCACGAATGTCCAGCCGCCCGCTGTTCAGCGGATCGGTGCGCAACACCGTGCGGCGCACGCCGGGGAACACCGTCCCGAACACCAGCGAGCGGACCGAGGTCACCTGAATCGCCCGCTGCGCCGACAGCGGCGCCAGCACGGTGAGCAGCGCCAAGCCACCCAGCACCGGAGCGCGGCTCCACCAACACACGCGCCGGCAGAGGTCGGATTCGACCCCTGCCAGCGCTGAGCCCGTCCGGCTCCCCATACGACGGAGTAGGCGAATCGGCTTAGTACGTAACCTGAAGGGTGACGGTCCCGGTGTAGGTACCCGCCACCTGGTTCACGGCCGGGGTCACCGTGCCGCCCAGGAACACGAACAGCGCGCCGGTACCGGAGAGGCTGGTGGCTGCACCGCTGCCCGGCGCAAACGACGTCGCGCCGGCAGCCGAGTTCGTGCCGTTGTAACCGGCGGCGAAGGACACCGCCAAGTTGTTGCCCGAGAAGGTCAGGTTGGTCGGCAGGGCGGTGAACGCCAGGTTCACCGGAGCGCTGGCCTGACCGGTGACGTCGTAGCGGCCGGCGCCGGCGTCGGTCAGCGCAACCGTCTTGTTGACGCCCGGGAACACGTTCCCGAACCCAAGGTTGACAGCCCCGACCACGTTGATCGGCTGCTGGACCACGGCGGTGGCCGTGATGCTCCCGGAATTCGACTGTGCCGCAGCGGCCGTCGCGATACCCGCGACCAGCGCGACCAGGGCCAGCGATGGCTGCATCAAGCGGTTCCTCATCGTTTCCTCCCCATTGGGGTGTCCGTGACCTTCACATTCCAGCCGGGCGCTGCCCGGCCCGGCCGAGTGCCGAGGCAAGCGGTATGCCCTACTGTAGGACTCCCCCTACAAGCCGTACTGTTTCTTGACAGTTTTGGCCCAGGCAAACATAGTGATCACCTTGCCAAACAACAACTTGGCGCACAATTGCCGAAGCAACAAGCTCCCGGCCATTGCTCACGCTCTGGGCGGTCTTGCTGCTATTTAGTGTTTTATGGATTCTGGCAGAATGCGGGCTTCGGGCTAGTCTGCAAGAGAGGTTACGGTATCCCCAGGTGCTCCCTTAAGGCGGGGGGCATGAGGGAGACGGCGTGCCGGATCGGTACGGAGAGGGCAAACCCCGGCGCCTGGGGGAGGCCGGCCCGGTGAATCGATATCACTTCACCGTTGGCGTTGAACACGGGACTGCCGGACGACCCGCCTACCGTCATGCCATCAAATTGGATCACGTCCTCGGTCACCCGCGAGATGATGCCGGCCGTCATTGAGGTGCGCACCACCGACGAGCGAAGGTGGGCGAACCCCGACCCTGCGGGATACCCGATGAGCGCCGCCGGCTCCCCCTGACGCGACTTCGTGCCGCCCCAATCAATGCTGGTCAGGTACGGCCCCTGGTACCCCCGGATCTTGATGAGCGCGATGTCGCGATCCTGGGACGTCGCGATGACGTCGGCGAACCGGGAGATCGACTGGTCCGCCATGGTCACCCAGGTGGTGTCCGGCTGGGGGTAGCCGCTGTCGGTCACCACGTGCCAGTTGGTGAGCATGTAGCCGTCGGCGGAGATCACGAACCCGGTGCCGTTGTAGAGGTTCTTGCCGAAGCTCACCGTGATGAGCCCCACGGCCGCCTGATTCTGTTGGGCGATGGCCGCGAAGTCGGTGCCGCGGATCGCCCGCATGCGGGCGTCGAGACTGGCGGCCTGTGCCTCGGTCGCGGCCATCTGCCGGCGCAGGCTGTCGATCGTTCCCGATGAGGGCGCGCTCCGCTGGGCCTGGTTCAGCTGGTCGCGCAACCGGTCGAGATCCCGTTGCGACGCCTGGCGCTGCGCAGCCCCGGCCGCCAGCTGCTGGCCCAGTGCGCCCTGCGCTCGCGCCAGGGCATCACGCAGCTCGTTGGTGCGCGCCTGAGCCGACTCGAGCTGCGCCCGGAGACTGTCCACGGTGGCGGCGGGCGCCGCCTCGGCACGCGCGGAGTCCAACGCCTGGCGCAGGCGCTCGGCGTCTGCCCGGGCCGAGTCTTCCGCGGTGCGCCGCTCCACCTCGGTCTGCTCGACCTGTTGCGACAACAACCAGTAGACCCCGTACACACCGCCCGCGAGGAGCAGTACGACCACCGTGATGACAGCGGCGAGCCAGCGGAACTTGCGCCGCGAATCCTTCCCGACCTCATCGGCCACTGCCCGGAAGAAGGCCGTGGAGCCACGGCCGCCCCGGCGCCGCTCCTCCCGAGCCTGCGCCAGTGCGCTGTTGATGAGTCCCATCACCGTGTGTTGGCCCATGCCCTGCACCACGGGGGGGCGCACGGCGGCCTTCATGGGCCCCGTCCCGATCCCCTCCACGACGAGGATCGGACCCCCGGGGCCGAGCGTGATCCGGTCGCCGATTCGCACCGGCATCGGCTCCCCAATGCGGTCGCCGTTCAGGAAGGTGCCGTTCTTGCTGCCGACGTCCCGCAGCGACAGTCCCCCGCTGGGGCCGACGCTCAGCTCGGCGTGCACGCGCGACACGATTCCTTCACTGCCCTCGACGGCGCGAACCTCGCACTCCTTGCCGCGGCCGATGCGGATGCGTGTGCCTTGGGCTTCGAACCGTCGGCCCGTCGCGGTCGCGATCAGGGTGATGCCGTAGGGACGGGCCTCGGGAATGCGCGAGACCGGACCCGAGGCCGGTGCCGCGACCTGCGGCGTGATGTCTTCGAACACCGGGTGCTCGGCCAGCGTGGCCTCGGCCACCCCACCCAGCGAGACCACCAGGAGGCGTGGTCCCGTTTCTCCCAGACGGACTTCATCCCCAACAGCGAGCGGCGCTTCACCCTGGACGCGACGGCCGTTCAAGTAGGTGCCGTTGCGGCTGCCGAGGTCGACGAGCCGCCATCCCGCTGCGGTCTGGCGCAACTCGGCATGCCGGGTCGAAACGACCCGGGCATCGTCGCCGGTGAACGGAATCGTCGCGGACGCATCGCGCCCGAGCTGCACGACGGCGTCGTGCAGCTCGAGGGTGCGACCGGTCGCCATCAGCTGAAGCTTGAGATGCGGCATTGCGGCAACGGCAAGTCGCTCAGGAGGGCAGGTCGGGTGGCTCTTCTCGGCGTTCGCCGGGCATCCGCCGGGCGTCGTCGCGTCGGTCCACGCCCGAGCGGCGATCCACACCGCCGCGCCGCTCCGCGGGTACCGCGAGACTCGCATGGCGGCGTTCGGCGCGGCCGCGCCGATCGACCCCCGAGCGCCGGTCCATCAGAGCGCGGCGATCCGGAGTCCGGCGCCGCTCTCGACGGGTGTGGGGCACCGAAGCTGACACGCCGCCTAACCTACACGCCTGGCCCGCCGTGGCTAGGGCGGACACGCTATCTTCACCCGCGCGTGGACAACCTCGCTCATGCGGTCGTCGGTGCCGCCCTGGGCCGCGCGGTGGCCGGCAAGAAAGTCCCGGCCGCCGGCTGGATCGGCGCCGTCGCTGCCAACGCGCCCGACTGGACCGAGCTATTCCTCGGGTTCCGGCCAACACGCGGGGCTCTCGCCTATTACACGAACCACCGCGGCATCACCCACTCCCTCCTCGGCGCCGCCGTCGAGACGGTGGCGATTACCGGCGTGCTCTGGGGGCTGTTCGCCCTGCTCCACCGTCGCTGGGGCTTCCAACGGGTCGCGCTCACCGCCCTCACCGTCCTCGTCACCGTCGCCGTCTGGAGTCATGTCTACATGGACTGGCAGGGCTCCTACGGACTGCGGCCCTGGCTCCCGTGGGGCGCCCGCTGGTACTACGCCGACTGGGTGGCGATTGCAGACCCGATGTTCTGGCTGATTCCCCTCGTGGGGCTCGCCTGGGGAGCCGAGCGGCACTGGCGCGACCTCGTGCCCTTCATTCTGCTGGCCGCGCTGATCCTGTTGGGAGCCCTGCTGGTCGACTCGGCCGCCACGTGGCTGCGCTGGGCGTGCCTCGCCGTGGTGGGCCTCGGTTCGGTGGGATGGGTCCGCCACTGGTTCGGCGTGGTGGCGCGTCGCCAGGTGGCCGTGCTGTCGCTCTCCCTGTTGGCCGCCTACGCGGGGGCACAGGCGCTGGCGAGCGGACCGGCGAAGCGCACGGTGCAGCGGGCGGCCGTCGCCCGCTTTGGTCCAGACGCGAGCTGGGCGGCGTTGACCCGCATCGGTACGCCGTTCCAGTGGGAGCCGATCTACGCGTCTCACGACAGCGTCGCCGGCCGGGACTGGGCGCTGCCCCGCCACCTCGACGACCCCCGAGTCCAGCGGGCGCTCCGGGAGACCGTGGGGGGCCGCGCCCTCTTCGTGTTCGCCCGCTTCCTCGCCGCGGAGGTCGATTCGGGCCCTCACGGCGTGACCGTCACCCTGCGCGACACACGCTTCGCGCGCACGGGGACGCAAGGGTGGGGTGTGGTGACCGTCCCGTTACCCCCTGCCCCCCGCCCCGTAGTGGCGGCGCGTTAGATTCGTCGCTCGTGACGCCACCCCCCGACACACCGCCCGTCGACCTGTTGAACGGCATCACGCCGGCCCTCGAGCCTGACTTCCGGCTCGACCATCTGGTGGAGCTGTCGCGCGAACGGGCACTGTACCGGGCCTGGGACCGTCGTCTCAAGCGCAGTGTGGCCCTGCGGGTGCATCTCATCCCGGACTCGCCGGGGCGCGCCTGGTTTCTGCGGGAGAATGAAACGCTGGCCGCCCTGAACCATCCGGCGGTGCGACATGTGTACGCGGCGAGCGAAGTCGGGCCATTTGCTTACCGGACCACCAACTGGATCGACGGCGAGAGCCTGGCCGAGGCGATGCGGCGAGGCCCGCGACCGATCCCGAGCGTGATGTCCCTGGTGCGCGACCTGCTGGGCGCCCTGGAGCATGCGCATGCGCGCGGGATCATCATCCGGCGCATCGTCCCGACAACCCTGATCCTCGAGCTGTCGGGCCGCGGGGTCATCACGGATCTGCGGTACTCGAACTGGTGCCTCAGCCACGTCCCGAGCGACGATCCTGCCCAGGCGACGCCGTTCGCCGCCCCCGAGGTGCGCGCCGGAGAGCCCGGGGAGCCTGCGAGCGACGTATATGCCATCGCGGCGATCGTGTACTACGCCCTCACCGGCCGGGAGCCCGAGGCGCCGTCCGGGGAGGGGGGTCTGGTTCCGCCGCGCTCGCTGCGCCCCGCGATTCCGGCCGCGGTGGAGCGCGTGCTGCTGCGCGCGCTGCGGCCGGTGCCGCGGGAGCGCTACTTCACCGCCACCGAGATGCTCGAGGATTTCGTCAGCGACGCAGGCGTATTCCACGAGCCGGCGGCGGCTCCCTCGACCACCGAGAAGGGGTTCGAGCGTCGCCTGCGTCGCGCGTTCGGTGACGACTACGAGCTGCTCGAGGAGATCGGGGCGGGCGGTTTTGGCCGCGTATACCGGGTGCGCGACCTGGGGCTCGAACGCGAAGTGGCGATCAAGGTGCTGCATCCCGCGCTCACGGCCGACCCCGGGGTGATGGAACGGTTCCGCCGCGAAGCACAGCTCGCCGCCCGACTGCGGCACCCGAACATCGTCAGCATCTACGACATTCAGAGCCGGGCCGGCCTGCAGTGGTACGTCATGGAGCTCGTGCCCGGAGCCAACCTGGCGCAGATCGTCAAGAAGGACGGCCCGTTCCCGCCCCAAAAAACGATCCGGGTTCTGTTCGAAGCCCTGAGCGCGCTGGAGCACGCGCACGCCCTGGGCCTCGTGCACCGCGATATCAAGCCGGAGAACATGCTGCTCGAGCCGACCGGCCTGCTGCGGATCACGGATTTCGGCCTGGCGCTGGCGTTGCGCGGCGACCGCTTCGGCGGCGCCACCTCACGCAGCGGCACGCCCCAATTCGCCGCCCCCGAGCAGCTGCTGGGAGAGCGCGTGGATCCGCGCACCGATCTCTATTCGCTCGGCGCGGTGGCGTATTTCACGCTGCTCGGGCGCCCGCCCTTCGAGGGACCCACGCCCGAAGCCATCCTGGCCAAGCAGACGATCGACGCCCTGCCTCCCTTGCGCGAGGCGCGGGCGGATGTCTCAAGAGAGATCGAAGAGGTGTTGCGGCGGGCCGTGCGCAGCGACCCCGCCGAGCGGTATCCCAGCGCCCCGGCGTTCCGGGAGGCGCTCGATCTGGTGACCGGTGGGGTCCTGAAGAAGATGCTGGCGCTGCTCCGGGTGAGCTGACCGCTAGCGCCAGCGGAAGATCTTCACCGCCACGAGGAAGCTCACCAACCCCCAGCCGGCGACCACCCCGAGCGGCACCGCGACGTGCGTGATCGATGCCCCGTCGATCATCACGCCCCGCAAGGCATCGTTCAGTCCGGTGAGCGGCAGCGCTTTGACGAACGGCTGCATCGCGTCGGGGAAACGGGCGTACGAGAAGAAGGTCCCCGAGAGGATCCACATCGGCAGCATCACCAGATTCATGAGACCGGAGACGGCCTCGATCGTCTTGGCCCGGCTCGCGACCAGGAGGCCGAGCCCGGCGAAGGAAAATGCGCCGACCAGGGTCACGGCGCCGAGCGTCAGCAGCGACCCCCGCACGCCGACGTCGAACACGAGCCATCCGAACCCGATGAGGGCCGCGACCTCGATGACGAGAAACAGGAGACGCGACAGCATATACGACAGCAGGTAGTGCCCTTTGCGCATCGGGGTCGCGAGGAAGCGCTTGAGCAAGCCCTTGGTCCGCGCCTGCACCACCGAGAACCCCACGCCCCACAACCCACTCCCCATCAGATTCATCCCCAGCAAGCCGGGGATGAGGAAGTCGATGTAGCGCGACCCGGGCTCGGTCGTGCGATCGTCGCGTACCACGGCGCGATCGGTGCGGCCGCGATCGCGCTGCAGCGCATCGTCCACCTCGAGCCGCGCGAGACGACTCTCGGTGCGCGTCGAGTCGTAGCGGTACACCAGGGCGTCGCCTGGCACGACGACCAGCGCGACCCGGCCGGTGCGCAGCGCCTGCCGCGCGTCCGCGCTGTCCAGCACGACCGACGTGAGTCCCGGCGCCGCCTCGAGGATGCGGGCCGCGGCGCTGTCCCCCGCCCCGTGCGCCACGCCGATCCGCAGCTCGCCGGGACCGCGGTTCTTGAAGGCGATGCCGAGGGCGAACGCGAGAACGATCGGAAACCCGAACACCCAGAACAGCGCTTCCGGCTCCCGGTAGAAGCCGCGCATCCACGCGAGCGTGAGCTGCGCCAGCGGCCGGTCAGTCATCGCGGATCCGTCGCCCGGTGAGCGAGACGAACACGTCTTCGAGCGAGGCGTGGTGCGTGGTGAGCGACGCCAGCGCCTGCCCACGCCGCTCCAGCAGCGCCATCAGGGCGGGCAACGTGTGGTGCAGTTCGGCGACCGTCAGCGACATCACACCGTCCGTCGAGCGCACGGCGCGTACGCCCGGAAGCGCCCGCAGGTCGGCGTCCCAGTCCACCGCCGGCGCGCCGCCGGCGAGCGTGAACTCCACCACATGCTCGGCGCCCAGGCCGGCGATCAGCTCACGCGGCGTGCCGAGCGCGATCACCCGTCCGTGGTCCATGATCGCGACGCGGTCGCACAACCGCTCCGCCTCTTCCATGTAATGGGTCGTCAGCAGGACCGTATGCCCGCCGGCCCGGAATGACGCGACCACGTCCCACAGCTGCCGCCGCGACTGCGGATCGAGGCCCGTGGTGGGCTCGTCGAGGAACAGCAGCTCGGGTCGGTTCACCAGTGCGCACGCGACCGCCAGTCGCTGCTTCTGCCCCCCCGAGAGCTTGCTGTACCACGCCCGGCGCTTTTCCCCGAGCCCCACGAGATCGAGCACTTCTTCCACGGTGTGGGCCTGACGGTAGAAGCTCGCGAACAACCGGATCGTCTCTTCCACCGACAGTTTTTCGGGGAGTTTCGTTTCCTGGAGCTGGATCCCCAACCGTTCGCGCAGCGCCCGGTCGGCGCCGCCGCCGCTCCAGGCGCGCCCCAGCACCTCCACGAGGCCGGCATCCGCCGGCGTGAGGCCTTCGAGAATCTCGACGGTCGTCGTCTTCCCGGCGCCATTGGGACCCAGCAGGCCGAAGCACTCTCCAGCCGGCACGGTGAGATCGAGGCCCGCCACCGCGGTCACGTCACCGTAGCGTTTCACCAGGCCGGCGCAACGAATCGCCGGTGGTCGTGCCGGGGAATTCACTCCTTGGGGGGCGGCTCGGCCCCGGAAGGCCGCTTCGGCTCCGGCGTCGAGGCGGCGGTCAGCGCCCGGTCCAGCTGGAAGGTGAGGCTCGCGATGCCGTCGTTCAAGGCGCGGATCTTCATCAGGAGGCCTGAGGAGCGGTTCGCCGTGATCGAGAGCTGGCCGGCCACGTCCGCCACCGTCCCGATACTGGCCGAGGTGGCCCGGGCTCGCAGCCGCGAGAACTCACGCGCGATTCGGCTGCCGATATCCTGGAGCACTTGCGGCCGAGCGGCTCGATTGGACTCGAGCTCGCCCACCAGCTTCTTGATGGTGGCCACGGTGTGCTGAAAACCGTGGATCACCTCGATGCGTTGCGCCTGGAGCGGCGTGAGCTTGGCTTCGGCCATGGATCGAAGATAGCTACCCGATGATGGTCAGCAGCGCCCGCTCCAGCACGTCCATCCCCTCATCCGCCACCGGATCCTCGACAGTCAATGGGACGAGGATGCGAATCACGTTGCCGAACGTGCCGGCGGTGAGCAGCAGCAGGCCGCGGCGCAGGGCCTCGGCCTGGAGCTTCCCGGCCAGCTCCTTGGCGGGCTCCTTGGTCGTCCGGTCGGACACGAGCTCCATCGCCAGCATCGCGCCGAGTCCCCGCACGTCGCCGATCGCCGGGACCCGCCCCGCGAGCGCGACCAGCCGCTCGCGCAGGCGTTCGCCGAGCCGCTCAGCCCGCCCCAGGATCTGCTCGCCCGTCAGCACCTCGAAGACGGCGTTGGCCGCGGCGAGCGCCACCGGATTGCCGGCGAACGTCCCCCCCAGGCCGCCGACGTGGGCGGCATCCATGATCTCCGATCGGCCTGTCACGGCGCCGAGCGGCAGCCCGCCCGCCAGCGATTTCGCAGTCGTGATGAGGTCGGGGGTCAGGTCGTAGTGCTCGGCGGCGAACATCCGCCCGGTGCGCCCAAAGCCAGTCTGGATCTCGTCATCGATCAGCACGATCCCGTGCTCCGCGCAGAACCCGGCGAGCATCGCGATGAATTCCTTCGGGGCGGGAACGAACCCGCCTTCTCCAAGCTGCAGCTCGATCACCACCGCGGCGACGGACTCCGGATCCACGTGCGAGGCGACCAGGGCCTCGAGGCTCTTCCGCGAGGCGCGGCAGCAGGTGGAGCCCGCCGACTCGCAACGGTAGCAGTAGGGATAGGGAAGCCGGTACACTTCGGGCGCGAACGGTCCGAATCCCTTCTTGTAGGGCATCACCTTGGAGGTCAGCGTCATGCCGAGCAGCGTGCGGCCGTGGAAGGCGTGCTCGAAGCAGAGCACGGCATCCCGCTTGGTGTGATAGCGCGCGATCTTCACCGCGTTTTCGACGGCCTCGGCGCCCGAATTGACGAACATCGTCTTCTTGGAGAAGGCGCCCGGCGCGAGCGCGTTGAGCCGCTCCGCCGCGACGACATACGGCTCGTAGGCGGTCACCTGAAAGCAGGTGTGGATCAGCTGGTCGAGCTGGCCCTTGGCCGCGGCGACGACCGCCGGATGGCGGTGCCCGGTATTCAGCACCCCGATGCCTCCGGCGAAATCGATCAGGCGGTTGCCGTCGACGTCGGTGATCACGGCGTTTTCGCCCGAGGCGACCGCGATCGGGGCGGTGAGCGGCACGCCCCGCGGCACGGCCGCCTGCCGCCGGGCGATCAGCGCCCGGCTTCGTGGCCCGGGTATCTCCGTCACTAACCGAATGGCGCCCATCGCGGTGGGAAGCTAGCCCCCGTCCGGCATTGCGAAAGCCTCACCCTCGTGTACCATATTCCGCGAATCCGGCAATTCACGGCATTTGACGAGGAGGGTGGCCATGGTGGGCGGACGCTGGCGCGGTGTGGTCGCGCTCGGAGCGGCATGTGCGTTGCCGTTCGTCGCGGGATGCAAAGGGAAAGAAACAGGAGCCGGGGGCGGCGCGGTGGCGAAGATCGCCATCACCCCGACCGGTGATGCCCTCGCGGACGCGAAGACCTTCCTCGCGAAGCTCTGCCCGCAGCCGATCGGCGGCGAGCTCAACTTCATGGTGTGGGAAGGCTACACCGACACCCTGTTCGCGAAGCCGTTCGAAGACCAGTGCGGCGTGCGGCTCAACTCGACCTACATGGGGTCGAGCGACGAGCTGGTCGCGAAGCTGCACGCCGGCGGCGCCGGGACGATCGATCTCGTGTCGCCCTCGAGCGACGCCGTCACGCAGATCATCCAGGCCGGCCTGGCCCAGCCGCTCGACCTCAAGCGGATTCCAAGCTACGGCGACCTCATGGCCAGCTTCCGCGCCCTCTCCATGGCGAAGAAGGGCGACACGACATTCGGCCTGCCGTGGGCGTTCGGCCCCAATCCCCTGGTGTACGACACCACGAAGGTCACGCCCGCGCCGACGTCGTGGAATGTCCTGTTCGACCGTCGCTACCGCGGCCGCGTGACCGTCCAGGACGACAAAGCCACGCTGTGGATGATCGCGCAGCTGCTGGGGATGGACGATCCCAACGACCGCAGCCACCTCTACAACCTGAGCGATGCCGAGCTCGCCCGGGTCCACGCCAAGGCGCTCGAGCTGCGGCCGCAGATCCGCAAGTACTGGGCGACGGCCGGCGACATGACCCAGCTGTTCCAAGGCGGTGAAGTCGTGATGGGCGAAGGCTGGCCCCTCATGACGGCGCAGCTGCGCCAAGGACACTTCCCCGCGGGCGAGGTGATTCCGCAGGAAGGCACGACGGCCTGGGCTGATCACTGGGTCCTGACCAACGGCGCCAAGAACCTGAACGCCGCCTACGCCTGGCTCGAGTACGCCGCGCAGCCGTTCACACAGAAGCTCATGGCGGACGTCACCAATTACATCGTCGCCAACCCGGGCGCGAAGGCATACATGAGCCCGGCGCAGGTGGCCACCCAGCGCGACATCGCCGACTACGGGACGCGGGTGAATTTCTGGCAGTGGAGTCCGATCCAGGACAAGTACGTCGAGATCTGGAACCAGGTAAAGGCCGGGAAGTAGCGCAGACTGCCAACGGCGTGGGATGTGGGTGCTGAGACGTGGCGAGGGCCGTCACCTCCCGCGATTTCACTCTGCACATCCCACACTGCACCCTCGTCCTGCCGTGAGCCCCCCGCTCGTTGAGCTGCGCTCCGTCACGAAGCGTTTCGGCGACTTCGCGGCGGTGGACGACGTGACGCTCGCGATCGCGGGCGGCGAGTTCCTCACGCTCCTGGGGGCGTCGGGCTCGGGCAAGACCACCACTCTGCGCATGATCGCCGGCTTCGAGCAGCCGACCGCCGGTGAAATCTGGATGGATGGCCAGCCGATCCACGCGCTCCCGCCCTATAAGCGCCACGTCAATACCGTCTTCCAGAACTACGCACTGTTCCCCCACATGAGCGTATGGGACAACGTGGCCTACGGACTGCGCATGCGCCGCGTCGCGAAGCCGGAAGTCGCGCAGCGCGTGGATGCGGCGCTCGACATGGTGCATCTCGAATCGCTGGGGGGCCGGGTCCCGCGCCAGCTCTCCGGCGGTCAGCAGCAGCGCGTGGCGCTCGCGCGCGCGCTCGTGAACCGGCCCAAGGTGCTGCTGCTCGATGAGCCGCTGGGGGCGCTCGACTTGAAGCTGCGCAAGGAGATGCAGCTCGAGCTGAAGCACCTGCAGACCCAGGTCGGCATCACGTTCGTGTACGTGACGCACGACCAGGAAGAGGCGCTGACCATGTCGGACCGGATCGCCCTGATGCGCGCGGGGAGGATCGAGCAGCTGGGGACGCCGCGCGAGATCTACGAGCACCCGGCCACGCGGTACGCCGCCGACTTCATCGGGGAGACGAACCTCCTCGCGGCCCGCGTCCGCGCCGCGACACCGGGCCGCCTCACGCTCGAGATCGAGGGCCAGGGAGTCGAGGTCCCCGCCCCGTCGAGCCCCGTCACCCCGGGGCAGGAGGTCTGGCTCTCTGTCCGGCCCGAGATCATGACGATGGTCGATGCGTCGCCGCCCGCCGGCCACAACAGCCTCGAAGGCACCGTCGAAGAGGGCATCTACGCCGGGTCGCTCACCCGGTTGCGGCTGCGGCTGCCGGGCGGCGGCGCCCTCGTCCTGCACCTCGCGCCCACGGGGACGGCGCGGGCCGCCGGCGCGCACGCGCGCGTCACCTGGCCCGCGGATCGTGGCGTCTGCCTCGTGGCCTGACTCGGATGACCGCCCCTCCCCACCCGCTCCCCGCTCCGGATACGCGGCTCACCTGGCTCGACCGCTTGCGTGCCCGGCCCCGCGCGCGGACCGCGCTCGCGGCCGCGCTCCCCGTGGGTTGGGTGACGCTGTTCTTGTTCCTGCCGTACCTGTTGCTGCTCATCCATTCGTTCTGGCGGCTCGACGAGCACCAGGTGATCGTGCACCAGTGGACGTTGGCGTCCTACCGTCGCTTGTTCACGACGAACGTCTATCCGGCGACGATCCTCTTCTCGGCACGGATCGCCCTGTCGGTCACGCTGCTGTCCCTGGTGCTGGCCTTTCCGCTCGCCTACCTGCTCGCCTTCAAAGTCCGGCGCCACAAGAACCTGATGTACATGGCCGTGATCATCCCGCTGTGGGTGAGCTATCTGGTGCGCGCCTATGCCTGGAAGATCATCCTGGGACAGGAGGGCATCCTGAACGGCCTCCTCGCCCAGCTCGGCCTGATTCACCAGCCGCTCCAGTTCCTGCTCTACAGCAAATGGGCGGTGATCATCGCGCTCACGCACATCTACACGCCGTTCACCCTGATGCCGATCTACGCGGTCCTCGAGGCGATTCCGCCAAGTCTCAAGGAAGCGTCGCAGGACCTCTACGCGGGACGGTTTCAGACCTTCATCCACGTCATCCTGCCTCTATCGCTCCCGGGCGTGCTCGCCGGCAGCACGTTCGCGTTCGTGCTCAGCATGGGGGACTTCATCGCCCCGCAGCTCCTGGGCGGCAACGACAGCGCGCTCATGGTGTCGAACGTGGTGGTCAGCCTGTTCGGCGTCGCCTACAACTGGCCGCTCGGCGCCGCCGTATCGGTCGTCATGCTCATGCTGGTCGTCACGCTGCTGACCATCGCGAACCGATTCGAGGAGCGCTTCAACTACCGCGGCGAGCGCGGAGGCGCCGTGAAGGCCGACGCGCTGGCGGTCGTGGTCACGGAGAGTCGCGCGTGATGCCCGTCACTCGCGGCGACTGGCTGTCGCGGGCACTGTGGGTCGCGGGGATCGCGGTATTCGTGTTCATCTACGCGCCGCTCCTCGTGGTCGTCCTGTATTCATTTCACAACTCGCGGATCATCGCCTGGCCCCTGCAGCTCGGTACCCTGAGCTGGTACGGGGTGCTGTGGCACGACCGCGGCATGGTGGACGCCGTGGTGGCCAGCCTCAAGCTCGCCCTCCTCGCTGTCGTGATCGCGCTGGGCGTTGGGGTTCCGGGCGCCTTCCTCCTGGACCGCTACGACTTCCCGGGCAAGGCGCTGTACCAGCGACTGGTGCTGCTGCCGCTCATCCTGCCCGGGATCATCACCGGCGTCTCGCTGCTCACGTTCTTCACCTTCATCGGGCTGCCACTCTCGGCCGGGTTTCCCCTCGTCCCCGGGTGGCCGGTGGTGCTGGGGCACGGCACCGCGCTCGTGTCGGTGGTCGTCACTCAGGTGTTCGCCCGGCTGCAGCGGCTCGACCGCTTCCAGGAAGAAGCGTCGATGGACCTCTACGCCGATGCCTGGCGGACGTTCTGGCACGTCACGCTTCCCAACATCCGGACCGCACTCCTGGGCGCGGCCCTCCTGGTGTTCACCTTGAGCCTCGACGAGATTGCGGTCACCTTCTTTCTCATCGGGCGGCAGAACACCATCCCGCTCCAGATCTGGGGGCTGTTGCGCCGCGGGATCACGCCTGAAGTGAACGCCATTTCCACCATCATCTTCCTGGTCTCCGTCGTCGTGATCGTCATCTGGGCGCGTCTGATGCACGACCCACAAGGAGCGAGAGCATGACCGTGAAATCGTATCAGATGTACGTCGGCGGAGAATGGGTGGGCGCCGCGTCGCAGAAGACGATGGACGTGCTCGACCCGGCGACCGAGGAAGTGATCGCCACGGTGCCGGCCGCCGGGGCCGCCGACGTCGACCGCGCGGTGCAGGCGGCGCGCGCGGCGTACCGCGGAACCTGGAAAGAGGCGACGGCCCAGGACCGGGGCCGCGTGCTCTTCCGCCTGGCTGAGCGGATTCGGTCCCGCAAGGCGGAGCTAGCCGAGCTCGAGACCCGGAACAACGGGAAACCGATCGTCGAGTCGGAGTACGACGTCGACGACACCGCCACGTGCTTCGAGTACTATGGAGGCCTCGCGACCAAGATCCACGGCGACGTGCTCCCGGTCCCTGCCCCGGCGTTGGCCATGGCGTTGCGAGAGCCGGTCGGCGTCGCCGGCCAGATCATCCCGTGGAACTATCCCTTGCTGATGGCCGCCTGGAAGCTCGCGCCGGCCCTCGCCGCGGGCTGCGCCTGCGTCTTGAAGCCCGCCGAGCAGACGCCGCTCTCCATTCTCGCGCTGGCGCGGGACTTCGCAGACGTGGGGATTCCCAAAGGCGTCGTCAACGTCCTCACCGGAGACGGTCCCGAGGCCGGCGCGCCGCTCGTCGCCCATCCCGACGTGAACAAGATCGCCTTCACGGGGAGCCAGGCGGTCGGCAAGCTGATCATGAAGAGCGCCGCCGACACGCTCAAGCGCGTCACGCTCGAGCTGGGCGGCAAGTCCCCGAACATCTTCTTCGCCGACGCGGACTTCGAGAACGCCGTCGACGGCGCCTTGTTCGGCTGCTTCGTGAACCAGGGCGAGGTCTGCTCGGCGGGGAGCCGCGTCCTGGTGGAGCGGTCGATCTACAAGAAGTTCGTGGACGCGGCGGCGGCGAAAGCCAAGAAGATCCGCGTCGGCCCGGGCATGGACCGGCAATACAACATGGGTCCGCTCGTGTCCAAAGAGCAGTACGACCGCGTCGTGAGCTACCAGGCGGTCGGCAAACGGGAAGCGAAGCTGGCCGCCGGCGGCGGCCCGGTGACGAGCTACGGCAAGGGATACTACGTGGAGCCGACGATCTTCTACGACGTGGACAACACGGCGAAGATCGCGCGCGAGGAGATCTTCGGCCCGGTGATGAGCGTGATCCCGTTCACCGACGAGGCGGACGCGTTACGCATCGCCAACGACTCGAGCTATGGTCTTGCCGCGGCCGTGTGGACGCGCGACATCTTCAAGGCCATGCGGGTGGTGAAGAACCTCGAAGCCGGCATCATTTGGGTGAACCACATGCAGCCGACCTACGTCGAAGCGCCGTGGGGCGGCTACAAGATGTCCGGTTTCGGTCGCGAGCTGGGCAAGTGGGGCGTGGAAGAGTATCTGGAGACCAAGCAGGTCTACATCAACCTCGACGAGAAGCCGATCGGATGGTACACATGACACACCGCATGGCTGTACTGTGCGCGGTCGCGCTAACGGCGGCGGCGTGCACCCGACCAACGCCCAAGGCGGACCGCGCGGTCGTGGATTCCTTGGCCGTCGCCACGGTGGACGGATACATGGCCGCCTGGAACGCGCACAACGCGAGCGGCGCCGCCGCCTTCTTCGCCGATTCCGGCGTCTACCTGGATGCGAGCGTCGGCACGCCGCAGGTCGGGCGGGACAACGCCCAGAAGAACGTGATCCAGGCGTTCATCACCGCCGCGCCCGACTGCAGATGGACCCGGGATGGCGAGCCGATCGTCAACGCCGCCGGTGACGGCGTGGCCTTCCAGTGGACCTTCTCCGGCACCAACACGGGGCCATGGGGAGACGGCACCAAGGCCTCCGGGAAGCCGTTCACCTTCCACGGGGTGACCTTCATGCGGCTGTCGCACGGCAAGATCCAGTGGCAGGGCGATTACTACGACGCCCTGGGGTTTTACAAGCAGCTGGGGATGATGTAGCGTAATGAAACGGAGGGGACTCCAGGCGACTGATCAGAAAGCGTCGCTTGGAGTCCTCAACTGTCAATATCTTTGACGATTGCCATCATGTGCAGAAGCTGGCTCTTTCGAAGTAAATAATTCAAATACAATGACTTAATCTGGGGGGTTGCCGACCTTGTGACCCCCCAGGCTAGCTTGGGTGAGCCCCCCTACCTTCCCACGGGCGGGCGTCCTGGCGGCTGACTTTCCCCTTGAGCTGCCACCCCCATACTGCGGCCGGGGGCGAGGGAGTCCGGGTCAACAAGACGCCCGGGCAACCGGACCGTGAGCCGCTGACAGCCCTTGAGGAGACAATGAAAGTCCTCGTATTGGGTGCCGGCGCGGTGGGGACCGTGTCCGCCCTGAGAGTTGCCCGTCGCCCCGTCTTCCGTCAGCTGGTCATCGCCGACGCCGTCCCCGGTCGCGCGCAGGCCCTGGCCGACCGCATCAACGACCCCAGAGTCCGGGGCATCACGCTCGATGCCGCCCGCGAAGATCTGGTCGTCCAGGCGATCCGGGAGACCGGGACTACCCTGGTGCTGAACGCGGCCCTTCCCGTCACCAACCTCATCGTGATGCGGGCCTGCCTCGAGGCGGGCGCCGACTATATCGATCTGGCGAGCGGCGGAACGGAGGCGGACGGCATCCCCAAGCTCGACGATCAGTTCGCCCTGGACGCCGCATTTCGTGCCCGCGGCCGCCTCGCCCTGCTCGGCATGGGCGCGGACCCCGGGACCTCCAACATCTACGCCGCGCACATCGCGAAGCACCTGCTCGAAGAGGTGACCGCCTTCCATGTCCGCGACGGTGACGACTCGGTGTACCAGGGCCCGGGCGGCATGGTCGCGGCCTTCAGTCCCTGGGTGTTCATCGACGAATGCCTGTGCCCGGCCACGGTATACCGCGACGGTCGGTTCGACTACGCCGAGCCTTTGTCGGGGGCGGAGCGCTTCGATTTCCCCGAGATCGGGAAACTGACGTGCTTCCACGTGGATCACGAGGAGACGACCACGCTGCCCCGCTTCTTCGGCGCGGTGCGCAACGCCGATTTCAAGTTCACGCTGGGCGAGGACGCGATCGCCACCTTGCGGGTGCTGCACCAGCTCGGGTTGTCGCGCAAGAAGCCGGTCCAGGTGGATGGGATGGCGATCGTGCCGCGCAACCTCGTGGTCGCCCTGCTACCCAAGCCGGTCGATCTGGCCGGGAAGCTGATCGGCCGGAGCTGCGTCGGCACCGTGGGTCGAGGCTATCAGAACGACGAGTTGAAGTCGTTCTACGTCTACTCGATCGCCGATCACGAGCAGGCGTACGCCGAGCTGGGCGTGCAGGCCACGGCGTACCAGACCGGCATCCCGCCGGTCGTGGCGGCGGAGCTGATCGCCGAGGGCGAGTGGCGGGGCGCGGGCGTGATGTCGCCGGAGCAGCTCGATCCGGATCCGTTCCTCGACCGGCTGCCGTCGGCCGGGATGCCGTGGCAGGTGCGGCAGATGCCGGCGGAGCGGCCGGCGAAAGGGCGATTGCGGGTGCTAGCGGCCTGACGGTGGCCCTTCCGGGGTGACGTAGGCGGCGGTGATGCCGCCGTCCACCCGGAAATCGGCGCCGGTAATGTAGGACGACTCGTCGGAGGCGAGGAACAGCGCCGCCTGAGCGATCTCCCGGGCTTCTCCAAAGCGGCCCATGGGGATATGCACCAGGCGGCGCTGCCGTTTTTCCTCGGTGGACAGGAATTTCTCGAGCAGGGCGGTCCGCACGGGCCCCGGCGACAGGGCGTTGGCACGGATGTTCTCCCGCGCGTGGATCATGGCGATTTCCCGCGTCATCGAGAGGACAGCGCCCTTGGACGCCGTGTAGGCGATCTGGGGTGTGGCGGCGCCCAGCGTGGCGACGAAGCTCGCCACGTTGATGATGGTCCCGCCGCCCGCTTCCCGCAGGTAGGGGATCCCGGCGCGGCAACAGCGCGCGACGCCCTTCACATTGATGTCGAGCACCAGGTCCCAGATCTCGTCGGGAGTATTCACCACCCCATCGTCCTCCCCCGGCGATACGCCCGCATTGTTGTACAACACGTTGACTCTCCCGAACGCCTGCTTCGCCTCGGCGTAGAGCCGCTCTACCTCCGCCGTCCGGCGTACGTCGCCGCCGACGAATTGCGCCCGTCCCCCCGCGGCGCGGATTTCCCCCGCCACCTGCTCACCCGCCTTGGCGTTGACGTCGTTGACCACGACGGCCGCACCTTCCGTGGCGAACAGCCGGGCGGCCTCGGCGCCCAATCCCGCGCCCGAGCCGGTGATGACCACGACCTTGCCGTCGAGACGTCCCATCGTCACGCCCTTTCGAAGTTTCTCAGCAAATCCACGTCCGTCACCCGGCGATCGTACACCATCTGCTCCTGGCGCGCCGTGTTCGCGTAGTGGTCCACCACCACGTCGCCGAACGCCTCGCGCGCGATCTTCGACTGCTCGAGCAGCGCGGCCGCTTCGTACAACGACTTCGGGACTTCCCGCACCTTGGGGTCGCGATACGCGTCTCCCGTATAGACCCCCTCGAACGACAGGCCATGGGTAATCCCGTAGATCCCGGCGGCGATGGTCGCGGCGAAGGCGAGGTACGGATTGGCGTCGGCGCCCGGGCATCGGTTCTCGACGCGAATCGACTGGGGCGAATGGCCGATGAGCCGCAACCCGCAGGTGCGGTTGTCCACTCCCGCCACGAGCCGTGTGGGGGCGAAGGTGCCGGCCATGTAGCGCCGGTAGCTGTTTACGTAGGGGGCGTAGAACACGCTGAAATCGCGCCCGCACGCCAGCTGCCCGGCCACCCACTGCTGCAGGCGAGGTGACATGTGCGCCGGGCCGGCCTTGTCGTATCCCACCGGCTCGCCGGTCTTCGCATCCCACAGCGAGCTGTGCAGGTGGAACGAGCTTCCCGCCAGCGCCGTGTTCCACTTGGCCATGAAGGTGATCGACTTGCCCATCAGGGCAGCGACCTCCTTGATCCCGTGCTTGAAGATGACGTGGTGATCCGCCATCAACACCGGCTCCTGGTGCGCCAGGTTGAGCTCCTCCTGGCCCGGCCCCCATTCCCCCTTCGAGTTCTCGACCTCGAGTCCGAGCGTGTCGAAGTGGCGCCGCAACGCCTGCATGACCGGCTCTTCCTTCGTCGTCTGGAGGATGTGGTAATCCTCGATATAGCGCCCCACGGGGTCGAGACCGCGGAAGGCCTTGTCGAACGCCTGCTCGTAGGTGTCGTTGAAGAGGTAGAACTCGAGCTCGGAGGCGACGCGGATGGTCAGGCCCAGCTCGGCGGCCCGCCGGACCTGCGCCTGCAGCACCTGGCGCGGCGCCACCGGCAGCGGCTGCTTGTCCTTCCCCTCGACGTCGCCCAGCACCAGCGCCGTCTTGTCGAGCCACGGCACCTGCACCAGGGTGCGGTGATCGGGGCGGATCATGAAATCACCATAGCCCAGGTCCCAGGAGAACAGCTGGTAGCCGGGCAGCGGCTCGTTCTCGATGTCGCAGCCGAGCAGGTAGTCGCACCCCTCCCAGCCCTCGTGGGCCTGGGTCACATAGGTCCGGCCGGTATACCGCTTACCGGCGAGCCGTCCCTGCTGGTCCGGGAAGACGGCGAGCACGGTGTCGACGACTCCCTGGTCGACCATGCGCCGCAGCTCGTTCAGCGTGATGCTTTTCATGGCGCCGTCTCGAAGTAGATGTTCTTGATCTCGGAATAGTGGTCGAGCGCGTGCATTCCCAGCTCGCGCCCCAACCCCGATTGCTTGAAACCGCCGAACGGCGCCTGGAGATGCACGCTGGAAGACGAGTTGACCGACATCACGCCGGTCTGCACGGCGCACGCCACGCGAAGGCCGCGCTTCAGGTCATTGGTGAAGAGGGACCCCGAGAGCCCGTAGATCGTGTCGTTCGCGATCGCCACCGCTTCGTCTTCGGTGGTGAACGGGATGACACTCGCCACCGGTCCGAAGATCTCCTCGTCCACGATCTTCATGCCGGGTTTTGCGTCTGCGAACACGGCGGGACGCAGGAAGTATCCGGGCCCGGCGATCCGCTCGCCGCCGCATACGAGACGGGCGCCTTCCTTCTTGCCGAGGGCGACGTAGGTCTCGGTCACCTCGCGCTGGTGCGTCGAGATCACCGGCCCCATCTGGGTTTTCTCGTCGAGCGGATCGCCGACCACCGTCCGCTGGGCGGCGCCGCGCATCGCCTCCACGAACTGCGGGTAGATGGAGCGCTCGACGATCGTACGGGAACGGGCACAGCAATCCTGCCCGGCGTTGGCGAACACCGAGCCCGCCGCTTCGGCGGCGGCCTGCTCGACGTCCGCGTCGCCAAAGACGATGCACGGCGACTTGCCGCCGAGCTCGAGTCCGATCCGCTTGATCGTCTGCGCCGCCGCGGCCATGATGGCCCGGCCGGTCGCGGTCTCCCCGGTGAAGCCGATCTTGGCGACGTCGGGGTGCGACGCCAGCGCGGCCCCGATCGCCGCCCCCGGTCCCGGCACCACGTTGAGGACGCCCGGGGGGAGGCCGGCCTCGAGCGCCAGCTCGCCGAGGCGCAGCGCCGAGAGCGGCGTGAGGCTCGCCGGTTTCAGGACGACGGTGTTCCCGCACGCCAGCGCCGGGGCCACCTTCCACGTGGCGATCACCATCGGAAAATTCCATGGCACGATGAGCCCGACCACGCCCAGCGGCACCCGCAACGTGATGTCCAATCCGCCCTTCTTCACGGGGATGGTCTCGCCCAGGTGCTTGTCCGCGGCGCCGGCGTAGTAGCGCAGCGTATCGGCGACGTGGTTCGCTTCCCAGCGGGCGTCGCCGATCGGCTTGCCCACGTTGCGCGCCTCGAGCCGGGCGAGCTCCTCGGCGTGCGCGCGCACGCGGTCGGCGAAGGCGAACAACACCTCGGCGCGCTGGAAGGCGGTCCGGCCGGCCCACGCCGGGAACGCCCGCTTGGCCGCGAGCACGGCAGCATCGAGCTCCGCCGGGCCGGCGGCGGCGACCTCCTCGAACGGCTCGCCCTTAGCCGGCTCGATCACGCGGATGGCGCCCGCCCCCGCCGGGCGCCGATCCGCGATCAGCAAATTGCGCATGCGGCTATGCCTTCGCCGCGATATGCGTCTCGCCCACCTTCTCTTCCATCGCGCGGAGCGCGGCCTCGTCGGCTTTCGTGGGACCGTGGAAGCGCCGCTTGGCGTCGATATGCCACCAGAGGAACATGCCGATGCAAATCAGTACCGTCGTCCAAAGCACCAGCTCGCTCGGCGGCAGTACGAGGAACACGGAAATCAGGACGATCCACACCACCGAAATCACGTTCAGGGGCACGGTCCACCGGCCCAGATTCCAGGGTGCGGACTCCCGCGTCGTGAACTCCCCCTTACCCCGCCACCGATTGCGGAGATTCAGCAGAATGGGAATCCCGTAGGCCCAGTAGAGAAAGACGACGCTGATGGCGGTGACGATGTAGAACGCGCCCGACCAGAGCAGCATGACCACCGCCAGCGCACAGGTAATCACGATCGAATTGACCGGCGTCCGGTAGGTCGGGTGAATCTTCCGGATCAGCGAATGGCCGGGCATCCCGCCATCCCGCGCGAAGGCGAACCACATACGGCTCATCGACGTGATCGACGCCAGCCCACAGAGCCACATCGCGCCAGCAATGATCACCGCCACGAAATTGGCGAGGAACGGGGACAGATTGTCACTGGCGATCTTGAGAACCGGATACGCATCCGTGGCGGTCGAGGGGATGTCCGTGATCGCCAATGTCAACGCCATCAGCACGACATATCCGACCACGGC
>Ga0153915_10000255_pt1 | contig 48118 bp, 31 predicted proteins | sample Opewatmetagenome_2_FD_107003 | JGI IMG/M metagenome (GOLD analysis project Ga0153915, IMG submission 107003) | Freshwater wetland microbial communities from Ohio, USA - Open water 3 Core 3 Depth 3 metaG | ecosystem: Environmental > Aquatic > Freshwater > Wetlands | place: USA: Ohio, Lake Erie...
AGTCGATGAGGACGAACAGGGACAGGCTGGTGCGCACGTCGGTCACCGGCGTGGTGAGCGACCCCGCGTGCGGCATGGCCCCCATGCTGGTGGGCAGCGGAGGGATCGCCCTCGCTTTTTTCGGCACCGGCGGGGTGGCCATCAATGTCCGCGTCGGCGATCCGGCCTTCGGCTGGGAGGCGGACCACATCGAACCGGGCGTCTCCCTCGTGCAGGCGGATCCCGTGAAGAAGGGCGCCCTGGCCAACCTGGCCTGCGTGGGCAATGTGGCCGTGGTCGTGAAGGCGGCGATGAACGACGTGGAGAAGATCGTCGGCTCCCGCGGGATCGTGACGGGCAAGCACGGCGGCGCGGAACGCCTCATCGTCTGGTTCGACAGCCGGACCGTCGCCGCGATCACGCCGGACGACGTGATCCGCATCGAGGCCTGGGGCATCAACTTCGGCCTTCCTGACTGGCCGGAGCTTCTGCCCCGAAGCCTCAGTCCCGAGCTGTTCGACAGGCTGCCCATCCGGGAGGAAAGCGGAAAGCTGCGCATCGGGGTTTCCCGCATCCTGCCGGGCAGCCTCATGGGTTCCGGAGTCGGATCCGGCAACACGCTGCGGGGCGACGTGGACATCCAGTCGACCGATGCGGCGGCGGTGAAGCTCCATGGGCTGGACGGCCTCAGGCTGGGGGACATCGTGGCCATCGCGGATTTCGACACCACCTTCGGCGCCTCCATGCGCCAGGGGGCCGTCACGATCGGCGTCATCATCCACGGCGCCTCGCGGCTTTCCGGGCACGGACCCGGCGTGACCACCCTGCTCTCCGCGGCGGACGCCCGCAGGATCGAGGCCTACGAGACGCCGGTGAACCTGGCGGAGCTCTACGGCCTCGCGGGCCGCTGACGGGCGGGGAGGCGCATCCATGGACGTCATCGACATCGGAAGCCGCCGCGAGCTGTTCGTCGACCGCTTCCTCCTGGATCCGGCCGCGGATGCCGCCTTGAGGCTACATGAGCCCGTGGCCGTCCCGGAGGAGGCGCCGCTTCCGGGCGCCTACGTCACCGTCATCCGCGACGGGGGGACCTACAAGCGCTACTACAGGGTCAGCTGCGGCGAGGACCATTACGACGGAAGCCCGGGGGAGGCGACCTGCGTGGACCTCAGCGCGGACGGGAAACGCTGGACGAGTCCGGAGTTGGACCTCTTCCGCCATCCCTGCGGCATGAGGAACATCGTCTGGGCCGGGGATCCTCCACGGAGCCACAACTTCTGCCCGTTCCTGGACGCGCGGCCCGGCGTCCCCGCTTCGCAGCGCTACAAGGCCCTGGCCGGCACCCACAAGGACGACGGGGGCAGGCCGCCGGGCGTCCCGCCGCTGCCAGAGGCGCAGAGCGGGCTTTTCGCCTTCGGCTCCCCCGACGGCATCGTCTGGCGGAAGCTTTCCGACCGTCCCGTCCTGCGTTTCCCCGAGTACGCCTTCGACTCGCAGAACGTGGCCTTCTGGTCGGAGACGGAGCGCCGTTACGTCTGCTATTTCCGCTGCTGGGAACCCGCGGAAGGCGCCCGCGGCGGGCCGATCACGGGCAGGACCCACCTGCGCTCCATCGCGCGGGCCGTGGGCGCGGATTTCCTGACCTGGGAGGAGCCGGTAAGGATGCGGCCCAACCTGCCGGGGGAGCACCTGTACACCAGCCAGGCGCATCCATACTTCCGGGCGCCGCACATCCTGATCGCCCTGCCCACGCGCTTCCACCCGGGACGGGGACAGTGCACGGACGTGCTGTTCATGAGCGCGCGCGGCGCGGAGGGCTTCGACAGGACCTTCCTGGAGGCCTTCGTGCGGCCGGGTCCGGATCCCGAGGCATGGAAGAACCGGGCCAACTACGCCAGCCTGAACGTGGTGCCCCTCGACGGGCGCACCATGGCCTTCTACGTCCGGGGGATCCGGCGGGAGCTGCGCACCGACGGCTTCGCCTCGCTGCACGCCGGGACCGGACGCGTGTCCGCCGGCACGAAACCGGTCGCCTTCGGGGGGGACCGGCTGACCGTCAACTTCTCCACCTCCGCGGGCGGGAGCCTCAGGATCGGCATCCACGACGCGGCGGACCGGCCCATCCCCGGCTTCTCGGAGTCGGACTGCGAAGAGTTGTTCGGTGACGAGATCGACCGGGAGGTCCGCTTTGCCGGAGGCGGCGTGGGCAGCCTTGCCGGAAGACCCGTGCGCCTGCTGTTCATCCTGCAGGACGCGGACCTGTACTCCTTCCGGTTCCGGCCTGAAGCGTAGGGCAGAAAAAGGGGGTGCTTTGCAGCGCCCCCCTTTCGCCTTTTCGCGCGCCGCGGCTCAGCCGCGCGACTTCACGAACATGCCGTTCCAGCTCAGGTTGACCAGGAACATGAAGTCGTTATAGAGCCTTCCCGGAATCAGGTACGACGGCCGTTGGCGGTAGGTCAGGTTGAAGTCGATGTCCATGCCCCAGTCGAGGATCCGGATGGTAGCCCCGCACATCCCGCCCAGGCCGAAGGTGGTCGATCCGCCGCTCGCCAGCAGGGAGCCCTCCAGGCCGGCGCGCGCGGAAAGCCAGTCGAAGAAGAACTGCTCCGCGGCCGGCATGAGCGTGCCGTAATAGACCAGGGTTTTATAGTCGAAACTGTCGATCTGCTTGAGGATCAGGAACGTGTGCTTCTCATTGAAGGCGAGGGTCAAGGTGTTCTCCAATAGGAGCGGGTCCGGCGTCGTCGTTCCCGTCAATTTCAGGGTAGCCGCATCGAACACGTCGACCGATTCCCCGTCGACGCCGAAACGCGTGTCGAAGACCAGGCTCTCATCCGCGTTGCGGTAGAGCAGGCCCGCGTTCATCGACCAGGTGGCACCGTCGCCTTTGTAGAAAGGCCCTATCGGGCTGGTGTCCTGGGTGCCGCGCAGGAAGACCCCGCCGCCGATACCGAGGGAGATCGGCTGGATGGGGCTCCATCCGAAGTCCAGCGCGACGCCGATGTCCCCCCTGCCACCCCTCGAGTCGTTCTTGTTCGTGTTTTTCAGGTCGCTGATCGTGGTTTCCCCGCGGAAGTCGGAATTGCCGTAGATTATGCTGATCCGAAGGCCCATGTTCGGTCCGATGGGCAGGGCATAACCGTCCTGCATCCCGATGAAGCTCTCATTGATGTACTTGCCTGTGCCGATGGTGGTGTAGTTCACGTTCTCCACGGCCGGGCCGAAAATCAGAGGGACGGGACACGCGCTGAAGGAAAGGAACGTCATGTCCGTGCGCATGATGCCGAGGAAGGCCGGATTGACGCTGGGATACAGACGGTCGAGGAGCACCTTGAACTTGGTCGTGTTCGTCACGAGTTTCGCCAGGTAGGCGGCCACCGCGTCGCTCTTGGGGTCCAGCTTCTGCGCGTTCTGCAGCTCCGTCTTGGCCGTCGCCGTGTCCTTCTTGTCCACGGCCTCCACGGCCTTGGAGAAGGACACCAGGGCCTGCTCGTTCTTCTCCACCTTCTGCTCCACCTTGGCCACCGTGGTGGCGGCTACCGGCGCCTTGATCGCCTTGAGCAGGGAGCTGGCGAAGAAACTCGCCACGTAGTCGTAGTTGCCGAGCGACTCGCTCACTTTGTCGGCCCAGACCACGTCTCCGGTCTCCACCTTGACAAGCTTGAAGCTGAAGATGAACTTGCCGCCCATGTCGATGGCGTCTCCGAAGCCCAGGTAGTCCGCCTGGAGGAGCTTGCCGAGTTGGGCCGCCTTGGCGCTGTCGGCAGCCTCGGAGGCGCCGAACTCGATTTCCGACAGGAGCTTTACGCGCTTCTCCCTGTCGACGAGGGTGACGGTCTGGGACTTCACCAGCTCCACGCCGATGAGCTCCGTGATGCCCTTGCCGATGAACTTGAACTGCGGCTGCGCGGACTGCACGACGATGTCGTCCAGGGCCACGCGGGCCTTCTCCTGCGCGGCGAGGGGAAGAAGCGCGCTGCAGACGAGCAGCAGAAAAATGCACATGCGTCCTTTCATAGCCACTCCTTCATTTTTCCTTTACACATTTTACGCATCTTTGACAGAGAAATGTAAAACGTCACATCGTACAATAATGTCCTGATAAATACCATATGTTTCTCCTGGGTGCTTTGGGCCGAAGGTGGGCGTCGTCCCCGTGAGCAGGGAGCCCTCCAGCCCGTGGTACGCGGAGACCCGGTCCGTGAAGAACCGCTCCACGGCCGCCATGAGCGAACCGTAGTTGCCGAGCGACTCGCTCACTTTGTCGGCCCAGACCACGTCTCCGGTCTCCACCTCATCTCATGACGGCCCGCCCCGTTCCACATGGATCCCGATGTGACACGCCGGTGGCGTTTTTATCCGCCATCCTTGTCATTCCCGGCGCCCCCGTGGTAGCGTTTCCCATCCACGATGCTGCGCTATTTCATCCGCCGGCTGCTCTTGATCATCCCCACGTTCCTCGGCATCACGATCGTCATCTTCGTCATCACGCGCCTCGTGCCCGGCGGTCCCCTGGAGGAGGCCATCCGGTCGCACCAGATGGGATCCCTGGAGGAGGGCGGGGCCAGGCCCGGGACCGGGACGCGCAACCAGAGCGGCCTGCAGCTCAGTGAGGCGCAGCTCGCGCAGCTGAAGGCGTATTACGGACTGGACCAGCCCATCGTGCCCGCCTACTTCACATGGCTCGCCAAGCTGGTGCGCCTGGACTTCGGTAAATCCACCCACTACGGGGATCCCGTGCTTCCGATGATCCTGGAGCGCGTGCCCGTGTCGCTGTACTTCGGACTGACGGCCCTGCTCTCCACATACCTGCTTTCCATCCCGCTCGGAATCAGCAAGGCCCTGAAGCACCGCTCCCTCTACGACAATGTCACCTCCACGCTCGTGTTCGTCGGCTACGCGCTTCCGGGCTACATCGTCGGGATCGTCCTGCTTTCCGTGTTCTCCTTCCGGCTCGGGTGGCTCCCCCTCGGCGGGTTCCAGTCGCCCTTCTTCGAAGACATGAACCTGCTTGACAGGATCGGGGACCGGGTGACCCACATGGTCCTGCCCCTGACCGCCTACATCCTCGGGGACTTCGCGGTGATGACCCTCATGATGAAGAACAACCTCATGGAGAACATGGCCGCCGACTACGTGAAGACCGCCGTGGCCAAGGGCCGCACCTTCCGCGAGGCCATGTGGTTCCACGCGTTCCGCAACAGCCTCATCCCCATCGCCTCCGGATTCGGGGGCATCATCACGGTCTTCCTGGCCGGCTCCTTCCTCGTGGAGAATATCTTCAACATCCGCGGCATGGGCATGCTGGGCTACACCTCGCTCATGAACCAGGACTACCCGGTGGTCCTCGGCACCCTGTCCATCGCCGCCTTCGCCTCCCTGCTGGGCAATGTCCTCAGCGACTTCTTCGTGTCGCTCGTGGACCCCCGCATCAGGTTCGGCCAATGAAAGCCCGAAAGCCCCGGCTCCGGCTGGACCCCCTCACGAGGAGCCGCGTCGAGCGGTTCAAGTCCATCAAGCGCGGCTACTGGTCCTTCCGCATCCTGCTCGCCCTCATCCTCCTGTCCCTCCTGGCGGAGCTTTTCGTCAACTCGAGGGCGCTGCTCGTGGTCTACAAGGGCCGTCCGTACTTCCCCACGTACGCCCGGGTGCTTGCCGGCCGGGAGTTCGGCCTGGACTACGACTACGAGGCCGACTACCGGGCGCTGTCCAGGATCCTGCCGCGGCGCGGGGAGGGCTGGGTCCTCATGCCGGCGGTCCCCTACAACGCCCTGGAGCAGGACTTCCGGGAGGGCCGGTATCCGCCGTATCCCCCGTCGTTTTCCGAGGGGCACTTCCTGGGCACGGACAGGATCGGCCGGGACATCGTCGCGCGCCTGGCATACGGCTTCCGCATCGCCATCTTCTTCGCCGTGCTCTACGTGAGCGCGGCCTTCCTCCTGGGCACGCTGATCGGCTGCCTCATGGGTTATTGGGGCGGGGCCTTCGACATCGTCTTCCAGAGGCTCATCGAGATCTGGGAGCAGATCCCCTTCCTCTACGTCGTCATGATCGTGGCTTCCATCTTCCAGCCCGGTTTCCTCCTGTTCCTGGCCATCTACGTGGTCTTCGGCTGGAGCGGCAGGACCTGGAGCGTGCGCGCCATGACCTACAGGGAACGGGAGCGGGACTACGTCCTGGCCGCCCGCGCCATGGGCGCGGGCACCTGGCGGATCATCACCGTCCATATCGTGCCCAACATCCTGGTGGTGATCGTGACCATGCTGCCCTTCGCCGTATCCGGCGCCATCAGCTCCCTCACCGCGCTGGACTACCTGGGATTCGGCCTCAGGCCGCCGACGCCCAGCTGGGGGGAGCTGATCAGCCAGGGGATCGCCACCTACAAGGAGGCGCCCTGGATCCTCGCCTCCGTGATCTCCGCGATGATCGCGGTGCTCACGATGATCGCCTTCATCGGGGAAGGACTGCGTGATGCCTTCGACCCGAAGCGCTATACGGTGTACCAGTAGACCGCAAGCTGTTGAAAGGAGACTGGGACCATGAAAAGGATTCCGACGATCGTGACGCTGGCCCTGGCGGCATCGCTCGCGGCCGTCCAGCCCGGATCGGCCAAGGGCCGGCAGGAAGGCAAGGCCGCGCCGGCGGAGGGGAAGTACTACACCTCGGCGGCCGTGTCGGCGGACGAGAAGGCCATGGCCGCGGAGAAACGGCCCGACTTCTCCTCGCCCCAGGTGGCCGATCCTTCCCTGCAGGCCGCGGGCCTTCCCGAAAAGCTCTCGTGGTACACGAGCAGGCCGGGCGTCTGGGGTTCCAGCCGCGCCAAACAGGGCGGCACCTACAGGAACTACATGGCTGAGTTCCCGACGGCCTTCCGCACCGTGGGCCCCAATGCCAACCACGCCTACAGGGGCCTTTTCCTCACCACCCCCGGCACCATCGAGATGAACTCGGAGACCAAGGAGTTCATCCCCTCCATGGCCACGCATTGGGCCTTCGGCGCGGATGGAAAGACCGTTTATTACAAGCTCAATGAGAAGGCCAAATGGTCCGACGGCGTGCCGGTTACGAGCAAGGACTACCTGTTCCTCATGAAGATGATGCGGAGCACCAACATCAATGATCCCTGGTACAACGAGTACTACACCAACCAGATCCTGGACGTGAAGGCCTACGGCGACTGGGTGATCGGCGTGAAGTGGAACGCCAAGTCGGACCCCCTGGAGCTCCTGCTCAACACCAACATCGCCCCGCGGCCCGAGCACTTCTACAATGGAGAGGTACCGGCTGACTTCGTGGACGCCTATCAATGGAAGGCGGAGCCCACCGCCGGTCCCTACTACCTTGCGGACTTCAGGAAGGGCGAGACGTTGACCTTCAAGAAGGTGAAGGACTGGTGGGGCTACGGTTACGACTACAACAAGTACCGCTTCAATGTGGACACCATCGAGTACAAGGTGATCACCGGCGGCAATGACATCGTGCGGAACTACTTCTACAATGGCGAGCTGGACAACTTCTACCAACTCATCCCCACCGAGTGGGCCAATGCCGCGGAGGCGGAACAGATCAAGGGCGGATGGATCGACAGGGAGTTCGCCTATTTCGTGCCCCTCACGGGGGTGTCGGGGGTCTGGTTCAATACCCGATTCCCCCTGTTCTCCGACTTCAATGTGCGCCGGGCCATGTACTACGCCGTCAACATCCAGAAGATGATCGACACGGTCCTGCGCGGCGAGTATTCCCGCTATCACAACATCGGCATCGCGCACGCCTTTGCCGGCATCGACTTCGACGACAATACGATCCGAAAGCCCGACTTCGATCCGGCCAAGGCCGCGGAGCTGCTGGCCAAGGCCGGCTACGACAGGACGGGCTCCGACGGGATCCGCATGAATGCCAAGGGGGACCGGGTGTCCTTCGAGCTCCTCTACCAGACCCCCAACCACACGGAACGCCTGGCCGTGCTCAAGGAGGAGGCCAAGAAGGCGGGCGTGGAGATCAAGCTGAACCTCATGCAGAAGGGAGCCTTCACGGCCGTGCGGGAGAATAACTACCAGGCCTTCTGGGGCGCCATGAGCACCAATGTCTACGAGGACTACTGGGAGTTCTTCCACTCCACGAACGCGGAGGCGCCGCAGACCAACAACTTCTGGGGCTACTCGAATCCCAAGGAGATGGACCCGCTCCTGGACGCCTTCCGCGCCTCGGCCAACCTGACGGAGAAGTCGGAACTGGACAAGAAGATCCAGCGCATCGTGGACCGCGACGCCCTGGTCCTGCCCAACTACTACGTGCCCTACTACCGCGGCGGCACCTGGAAGTGGGTGCGCTTCCCCTCCTGGCTCGACACGCGCTACAACGACGACTTCTTCGAGGTCATGGGCACCAGCTCCGGCGCCTATGTCGGCTACCAGTGGATCGATCCCGACATCCGCAGGGAAGTGGTGGACGCCATGAAGTCCAAGAAAGCCTACGAGCCGCGGATCTACAGGGACGAGACGAACATGGTACGGTAGGGCGGACGGCATGGCGGAGGCGGAACTGCTCTCGGTGGAAGACCTTTCGATCTCCTTCTCCACGGACAGGGGAAGCATGGAGGTCGTGGACCGCGCATCCTTCCGCGTCCCCTCCGGGCGCACCCTGGCGCTGGTGGGCGAGTCGGGCTGCGGCAAGACCGTGACCGCCTCGGCCCTGATGCGCCTTCTGCCCCACCCGTACGGCCGGGTCACCTCCGGCCGGATCCTCTTCGACGGCAGCGACATCCTCGCCCTGCCCGTGGAGGAGATGTACCGCATCCGCGGAAGCGGCATGGCCATGATCTTCCAGGAGCCCATGACCGCGCTGAACCCCGTGCATACGGCGGGCGCGCAGATCCGGGAGACCCTGGAGCTGCACCGCGGGGAGATTCCCGCCTCCGCCCGCGGGGAGGAAGCCGTGCGGATCCTGCGGGAGGTCGGCATCCCCTCCCCGGAGAGCCGCATGGGAAGCTTCCCGTTCCAGCTTTCCGGAGGCATGAGGCAGCGCGTGATGATCGCCATGGCGCTGGCCGGCCGGCCGCGCCTCCTCATCGCCGACGAGCCGACCACCGCGCTGGACGTCACGGTGCAGGCGCAGATCCTGCGGCTGATCCGCGTGCTTCAGGAGGGCAGGGGCATGGGCGTTCTCTACATCACGCACGACATGGGCGTGGTGGCGGAGATCGCCGACGGGATGGCCGTCATGTACGCGGGGCAGCTGGTGGAGACCGGCCCGGTGACGGAGGTCTTCCCGGGCCCCCTGCATCCCTACACGAAAGGCCTCATCCGTTCCATGCCCCGCCTGGGCTCCGTGCCCAAGGAGCGGCTTCCCGCCATCGCGGGCTCCGTGCCCTCTCCGCACGAGTATCCCGCAGCCTGCCGCTTCGCGGAACGCTGCTCCCTGGCCGACTCCCATTGCCGTCAGGAGGCCCCCCGCCTGGAGGAAGCGGGACCCGGCCGCATGGTGCGCTGCTTCAAGGCGGGTCAGGCGTGAACGCGACGGACGCCGCGGGGAGCCTCGCGCCCGTCGTCGAGGCGCGGGGCCTGGTGCAGCACTTCCGCCAGGGCCGCTATTCCGGCCGCAGGGTGGTCCATGCCCTGAACGGGGTGGACCTGGCGGTGCGCCGCGGGGAGACCCTGGGACTGGTGGGCGAGACGGGGTGCGGCAAGAGCACGCTGGCGCGCGCCCTCCTGCGCCTCCACCGGCCCACCGCCGGGCACGTGTTCTTCGAGGGGACGGACGTCACCCGGATGCGGGAGCGGGACCTCGGGTTCCTCAGGCGGAGGATGCAGATGGTCTTCCAGGACCCCGTGGAGTCGATGAACGGACGCCTGACGGTGGGCGCCGTGCTGGAGGAGCCGCTGGTCGTCCAGACGCGCATGAAGGCAGGGCCGAGGAGGGACCGCTGCCTTGAGCTCCTGGCTGACGTGGGCCTGCCGGAGGACTCGCTGGACCGCTATCCGCACGAGTTCTCCGGGGGCCAGCGCCAGAGGATCGCCATCGCGCGCGCGTTGGCCAACGGTCCCGAGGTGCTCCTCTGCGACGAGCCGGTCTCCGCGCTGGACGTCTCCGTCCAGTCGCAGATCCTGAACCTGCTCCTCGACCTGCAGAAGGCGCGCGGGCTCACCATGGTCTTCGTGTCCCATGCGCTGAGCGTGGTGCGCCACATGTCGGACCGCGTGGCGGTGATGTACCTGGGCTCCATCGTGGAGCTCTCCGATTCGCTCTCCATCTACGAGGCGCCAAGGCATCCGTACACGAAGGCCCTGATCGCCGCGATCCCCGACACGGACCCCGCGCGGCGCGGCCGGCGCATCCCCTCCACGGGGGAAGTGCCGTCCCCCATCGAGCTGCCGGCGGGCTGTCCGTTCCACGCGAACTGTCCGGTCCGCGTCGGGGTCTGTTCCGTGGAGAAGCCGCCGCTGCGGCCCATTGCGGAAGGGCATCTATGCGCCTGCCACCTGGCGGGAGCCTGAATTCCATCTAGGTCAAGGAGGAATTGAGAAAATGACGAAAGACGACGTACGCGTTGGCGTGGAACTTCCCAGCAACCCCGATCCGGATTCCATACGCGGGAGCCTGCGGTCCTACGCGGAGGCGGGTTTCAACCATGTCGAGTTTTGCCTGGACATCGTCCCGCTGATCCTGGGCGGGGAGGTGATGCCGGAGTACGTGGACTACATGGCGGGGATCTTCCAGGCCTTCCCTTTCAGCTATTCCGCGCACATCGGCGGGGGCCTGAACCTGCGCCTCGAAGACGGCCATGAGCTGCACCGCAAGGCGCTTTCCTCTTCCATCGAGGTCTGCCAACGCCTGCACATGAGCCCCCTGGTCCTGCACTACGAGTGCCAGTCGAAGGACCTCATGGCGGAAACGCGGTTCCGCGACGCCCATCGCTGGGCCGCGGACCTGGCCGCGGAGAAGGGCGTGCTGCTCTGCCTGGAGAACATCGAGGTGGAGCAGATGGAACCGGTGGTCCGGTTCGTCGAGGAACTGGCGCATCCCAACCTCCGCATGACCATTGACGTCGGGCACGCGTTCCTTGCGGCCAACTATTTCCATTTCGACTTCCTGGACGCGATCCGCCTCGCGATGCCCCTCGCGGCGCACATGCACCTGTCCGGCAATACGGGGGACTTCGAGGAGCTGCGCATCACCAACCGGCCGGTCTACGACTCCCTGAGCAAGGGGCAGCGGTTCACCTTCGGCCGGGGGGACATCCATGCCCCGCCGCTCTGGGGCCGCATCCCCTACGACGAGGTCTTGCGTATCGCACGGGATTATCGCGGCGTCTTCCTCTGCGAGTACTACACGCAGTTCTTCAAGCCCTTCCTGGCCGATACGCAGAAGCGCGTGCGGGAGGCGGTCCTGAAGGCGAGGCGATAGGCCTCGCCAGCTGGCCACGCCGCGCGGAGCGGCGCGGCCGGGGCCGCGGGGCACCGCCGCAACGCGTCGTGGTCCGCCACGCCGCATCGCGTCGTGGCTGAGATCATTCGGCGTAGATCCGCACCTTCTTGCCCTCCACGTCCACCGTCAGGTCGTCCAGATTGGACACCAGTTCCTCCAGGTCCTCGGGCTTGAGCTGCGAGATGTTGAACTCCATCCCCTTGTCGTGCAACGCCTTGTCCACCTGGACCTGGGCTTCCTTGGGCATCAGGGCGGTCAGCTTCAGCCCGGCGCGGATCAGTTTCATGGGCACGCGGATGTTCACGCGGTCCCCGTGCTCGACGCCCGCCTCCGGTTCCACCTGGATCCGCAGGTATTTCTTGGCCTGTCCGCCAGCGGAGCCCGCGGTATCCGCCTTGTCCGCGGCGGGTCCTCCGGTGGAAGCGTTCTCCGGCGCCACCGCGGCCAGGAGCTTCTCCGCCTCCTCCGTGCTGACCTTTCCTTCCCGGAGCATCTCCAGGATCTTCCTTGTTTCCTCGCCCATGGCTTTCCTCCTCAATCGAAACTGATGAATATCGTGTCGTCCTTCCGGCTCGAAACGTCGACCCGGAGGCCCGACAACGCGAAACGATTCCTATCCATGCGAAGCAGAATCGGGATCATGTTCCGCCTCCCAGGATCTTCAGGGCCTCGTTCGCGGAGATCTCTCCCTTGTCCAGTCTTTCCAGGACCTCGATGCGGGAAGCCGGCGGGTCGATGTCCACGAACTCCAGCTTCCCGGAAATGGCCGAGAGGCGGTTCTTGACGGTGGGGTAGCTGATGCCGAAAAGCTGCTCCATCTCCTTGATGGAGCCGTGGCAGCGCAGGAACGCCGTCACGAAGATCTGGTCCTCCACAGTCAGGCGCGCCAGGGGTGGAAGCTCGAAACTTCCTTCCACGGCGATCCCGGAATTGTCGATCCGCACCCGCTCCACACTGAAGGCTTCACCTCGTGTGATCCTGGTCAGGTCCTGCCAATCATGCGTCATATAAAACAAGTATAGTGCGAAAGATCAATAAAATCAAGTTAAGAATTGATTTTATTGATTAATTCACGGTTAAGAATTGAATTTTATGGACCTGTACAGCTGCATGGGGAGTGTGTACAATCCGGACAGAGGTTCTCCATGCCGAAACTGGAACGACCGAAAGATTTCAGCAGCTATGCTTCCCGGATCGCATGGAATCTGCTTGCCAACATGGCCCCTCCCAGGAATGTGACTGGCGATCGCCTGGACAATGCCGTCAGGGCGGCCCTTCCGGGAGCGTTCGCGGACCTTCGTTCCTTCATGGAAGCCCTGTACCGGGACATGCACGAGGCTCCGGCTTCCTGGAAACTGCCCGTCCATCCCATAAAGGCCGGCGACGGCCGCGACCGGATCACCGCACCGCGCGCCAGAATGGAAGCCTACCTGCGGGCCCTGGAGGCGCTGGGAAGCCTCCTGGAGGAGCAGAACGGCCGCTTTCGCGTGTCGGCAGCGGTCTGGCGTCAGTGGCTTTCGCAGCACAAGGGAAGGACAGCGGCTGTGTTCTTCAAGGGCCTCGCGCGGCTGGGCCTGGAACTGCGAGGCGAGGAGAAGCTCGAGGCGGTGAGTCCCCGGTTCCCCCGCATGCCGCTCGCCCTGTACCTGCTTGCCAGGCCCACCTCTGCGGACCTCAAGGCGGGGTTCCCCCATTTCCTCCGTTGCGACATGCGCGTGTTGGACGGCGACTTCTCCTGGACCCTGAACGACGCCATGACGTCCATGGAGGACCGGGACAGGGAAGTGGCGCTCCGGCTGGATTCCTTCGTCACGGGCCTCGGCTGCCGCATGGAACAGCTGCCGCCCACCCTTTGGTGGGGGGAATTCCGAGCCCGCTACACCCACAGGAGGACGGTCAAGGCGCTGTACGGCTTCACTTATGAGGAAGGGATTTTCGCGATCCGCGCCATCTGCGACAGGACGGAGGACATCCTCAAGACGGTGCTGGCGGAGCCGGAGCCCGTCCGCACCTGGTTCCTCGAGGGATGCCAATGCGCCCACTGCGGCCGCTGCGATGGACCGGTCGAGCTGGACCTGGACGGCCGCCACTGGGTCCTCTGCCACGGTTCGTACGCCGGGGACGGAAGGCCGCCGTATGGGCATATCGACTCGGTGGAGCGGATCCTCACGGCGCAGCGCGACCTGCTGCAGGGCCGCTCCGGCGCGCGGACGGCGAAGGACTTCCGGAAGAAGGCCAATGAGGCCTCCTTCACGCGCTTCCCGTAGGGCATCGGGGCGGGTCAGCCCCGCCCGTCCCACGGCCTCGCGTTGATCATGGTCCACTCGGTGTAGTGGGAGAACCGTCCGCCGTCCACCGGCTCGTTCTCCACCTTCAGGCGGGAGACGCCGCAGTTGCCCGTGAGGCCGAAGAGGGGCATCCACGTCTCGTGTCCGAAGGTGAGCCGGATCATCCACTGGAGGAATCCCGCGTGGCTCACGGCCAGGATGCCCCGCTTGCCTTCCTCGTAATGGCGGCGGAGAACGGCCCAGGCCGCTTCCGCCCGCGCGGCCAGGTCCGCGGCGCGTTCGGCGCCTTCCACCCCTTCCCAGCCCTTCAGTTGAAAGCCGCGGTACGAGTCGGCGAGACGGGCGGGAATGTCGGTCCAGGGAAGGTCGGTGAACACGCCCGTATCGATCTCCGTGAGCTCTTCCACCGTGACCGCCTCGCCGGCTCCCGCGGTCTCCGCCACGATTTCCGCGGTCTCCCGCGCGCGGGAAAGGGGGGACGAGAGAACCAGGTCGATGCCCTGGCCGCGCAGCCACCGGCCCGCCTCCCGGGCCTGGAGACGGCCCAGGTCCGTCAGCGGATAATCGGCGCGCCCCTGCGGCACGCCCTTCACGTTGCCGCCGCTCTGGCCGTGGCGCATGAACCAGAAGCTCGCGGTCCCCGAGTGCAGCTGGCTGAAATCGACCATGGCGCATCATGCAGGATCGTCCGGCCGGTGGCAAGGTGGGGGCCGGCCCCGCCTTGCGGAAGCGTCACAAAAAAACTACCTTGAGCGCGGGACTCCCTATGGAAAACGCCAAGAAGCTCGCCTTTCTGCGGGAACTGCTCTCCATCGCCAACTCGGCCCGGACGCCGGAGCAGATGCTCGATGCCATGCTCGACCGCTACATCGGGATCACGGGGGCGGCGACCGGAAGCATCATGCTCATCGACGCGGAATCGGGCGTGCTCGACATCAAAGCATACCGCGGCCTGCAGACCGAGAAGGTGGGAGAGGCCCGCTTGAAGATCGGGGAGGGCGTGACGGGACGGGTGGCCGCGACGGGCCGGCCCCTGCTCATCCCGGACGTGGACGCCGTGGACTATTACGTCCGCCTGCGCGACGACCTGAAATCCGAGCTCGCCGTGCCCCTGAAGCTCGAGGACCGGATCATCGGGGTGGTCAACGTGGACGGCGACAGGAAGGACGCCTTCAGCCAGGCGCACCTGGAGATGCTCGCGGCGGTCTCCGATTTCACCGCCCAGATCCTGTACAAGGAGAACCTTGTCAATGAGCTGCGCGGCCGCGTGGACAGGCAGGCCCTGCTGCTCGGGATCGCCGGGATCCTGGAGGAGGACCTCTGCCTGGAGGCCATGTTCCGCAGGATCATGGCGGCCATCACGGAACGGATCGCCATCGAACGCGGCATGCTCGTGGTCCTGGACCGCGACGACAGCCTCCGGGTCTTCGACGGGTACCGGCTCTCCGAGGAGGCCAAGCAGCGCGGCGTCTACCAGATCGGGGAGGGCATCGTCGGCCGGGTCTACAAGTCCGGCAAGGGGATCCACATCCGTGACGTCTCCCAGGAGCCCGAGTTCCTCAACCGCATGAAGATCTGGCGGGGCAGGGCCCCGATCTCGTTCTACGCCGTGCCCATCCGCTACGAGAACAAGACGGCGGGCGTGCTGTCCCTGGAGCGCCGCTTCGTCTCACCCGAGGACTCGCAGAGCGTCTACGAGCTGGCCACCCTCATCGCGGCGATGATCTCCAACCGCGTGCACCTCCACGTGAAGTCCGAGCGCGAGAAGGTGAGGCTCCAGGAGGAGAACCGGGAGATCAAGGACCGGTTCGTCGAACGGGAGTCCGGTCCGGCCTTCATCGGCAGGTCGGAGAAGATCCGGGAGATCCTGGCCACCGTGGACCTCGTGGCGGACACGGACGCCACTGTGCTCGTGACGGGGGAGACCGGTACCGGCAAGGAGATGATCGCCGGCCGCCTCCATTACAAGAGCGCCCGCTGGGACAAGCCCTTCGTGAGCCTGAACTGCGCCGCCATCCCCCCGGCCCTGCTCGAGTCGGAGCTTTTCGGCCACAGGAAGGGGGCCTTCACCGGGGCGGACAGGGACCGCAAGGGCAAGTTCCTCCAGGCCGACGGCGGCACCATCTTCCTGGACGAGATCGGGGACCTGGATTTCAACCTCCAGGCCAAGATCCTGCGCGTGCTGCAGGAAAGGGTGGTGGAACCGGTCGGCGCCGAGCGGGGCGTGCCGGTGGACGTCCGGGTGGTGGTGGCCACCAACAGGGACCTGAAGAAACTCGTATCGGAGGGCCGGTTCCGGGAGGACCTCCTTTACCGCATCAATGTCATCACCGTCCAGCTCCCGCCCCTGCGGGAGCGGAAGGACGACATCCCGCTGCTGGCCGATTTCTTCCTGAAGCGTTTCGCCGGGAAATACGGCAAGACCCTCGGAGGGCTCGCCCCGGATTGCCTGGAGGCGCTTTCGGGCCATTCCTGGCCGGGGAACATCCGCGAGCTGCAGAACGTGATCGAGCGGGCCGTGATCCTGTCCGCCGGCGGCGTGCTGGGCGCTTCCGCCCTGCCCGGGGAGCTGCGCGCGGCCTCCCCCGCCGCGGCCGCTCCCGGGGACGACGGACTCGGCAGGGCCCTGATCGCGGCCATCAGCCGGGCCGTCCCGGGGGCGGTCTACGGGGAGGTCATCGGCCGGGTGGAGCGGATCCTCATCGATTATGCCCTGATCCGCTCCGACAACAAGCACACCGACGCGGCCGCGTATCTGGGCATCCACCGCAACACCCTCGCGCAGAAGATGAAGACCGGGAGCGGCGCGGGAGCCGCCCCCGGCAATGACGGGCGCTAGAACAGATACAGCGGGTGCGAATCCGGGTTCTTGGCGAAAAGCATGACGTCGTCGATCGTCTTCACCTTTTCCCCCTGGAGGAGCGAGAACAATGAGCGTTCGATGCCGATCCCGCCGCCCATGGTCTCCGGGAACAGCGGCCTGCCCGCGGCGTCCTTCTGGGAGGCGGCCATGAGGAAGGGCCCGTACCCGTCGAGCTCCGCGATGTTGACGATGTTGCCGTCCTCGAAGATCGGCGTCGTGGCGATGACACGGTTGTCGAGGAGGCGTTCCAGGATGGGCTCGAAGAGCCATTCCCGGACCGCACCGGAGAGGACCTCGTAGGCGTCTCGGCGGCCATTGGTCCTGCGGTCGATGGCCTGCGCGCACAGATCGTAGTTGTAGATGTCCTCCGAACCCGCTTCGGCAAGCCTCTTCTTGCCGCCTTCGGGCAGGAGGTACGGATAGACCAGGTCGTAGTTCTCCCGCAGGAGTCCCGTGATCCAGAAGAACTGGCTGCTCGTCACCCTGCCCAGCTCCTTCTCGTAGACCGTTGCCTTGTACTGCTTGAGTGCCTTGTCCCTGGGGAATCGGGGGAACGGCTTTTGGGGCACCTCGAAGACGACGCCCAATGCCTTCAGGTCCGCCTCGTTCCTGGATGCCGTCTCCCCCATGGCGCGGATGATGAGGTCCTCGAAGAAGTCGAGCGCCTTGTCCATGTCCTCGCGCAGGATGGCGCGCACCTTGTCCGGATGCCCCAGGTAGGTGTCCAGGTCCACGCCCCGGTTGCGCCGCAGCTCGATGTCCATCTGCGAGAAATCGATGACGTATTTCCCGCGTTGATGGCCCTGCGCGTCCTCCATCTCGAGGCGGATGTTGGGTGAATCCACGAAGATCCCCTTCATCCTCCTGTTGAAGCAGGCAAGGAATTTGGCGTAGATCATCGAGTGGGTGGTATGGTAGGCGTGGCCCTTGTAGCTCACCACGGGGGAATGCTCCACGTCATGGGCCAGGGGATCCGTGACGGGGCTCAATGAGACCCTCTCCAGGTTGAACAGCCCGCGTTCCGTGAGGAAATTGTGCATCGCGTTCACGAAGGTGGTGCGGACCGCCATCACGTGATAGGACGTATCGCCGGTCCACCGGTCCAGGTAGTTTTCCTTCATGAAATCGGCGAACGAGAGGCCGCTTTCGTTGAGGGACGCCTGGAAGTTGCCGAGGCTCTCCCCGATGCTGTCGAATTTTCCGTTCATGGATTTGATCCCTTTCCGCCGCCGCGGCGCATTGTCGGTCCGAGGCGGTCTCTTGCTTTCATAATGCACGATCCGTGCCATCCGTTGGGATGGGGCGTTGTCTCCGGCAAGGATGGTTGTTCCCTTCCCTGGATGCGATTTCAGGCCCGTTAACGATAACCGGCTCCAGGGGGATGGGCTGATGGGTCAACCGACCCATCAGCCCATCATGCTGAAAAAAAGTGCAAAGACGCCGAATGGGTCTTTTTTTGCCTGTTCTTGAAGCACGGTATCGACCGTCCGCATTAGGGAACTAGACCGATGGATCTTTCGCGGAAGACCGCGGTCGTGACCTCCTGGCACGCTTCTTGCTGAAGGCAGGTATCCGCCTTGGCGGAATTCTTTGCAAGGAGGTCTTCAAATGAGAGGGAGACGCATCGGGCGCTTCCTGGTACCCATCATGGCATTGGCGCTCCTGTTCACCGTGACAGGGAGCGCGTCGGCCCAGGCCGCGGGACCGACGAACACGGAACTCGCGACGGCGACAAACATCCTCTGGATGCTGCTCGCCGGCTTCCTCGTGTTCTTCATGCAGGCGGGCTTCGCCCTGGTGGAGACCGGATTCACCAGGACAAAGAACGTGGCCCATACCATGATGATGAACATGATGGTGTTCTGCATCGGCGCCGTGGGCTACTGGCTGGTCGGGTTCGCCTTCCAGTTCGGCGGCATCAACTTCCCGTTCCCCGCCGCGGGCTCCGCGGGGGAATTCTCCTTCTCCCCCACGACCCTGGGCGACATTTCTGGGCACCTGGACAAGTGGATCCTCCGCATCGGCCAGGTGGGACTCCTGGGCGGAGACGGGTTCCTGTTGACGGGCCTTCGCGACAGCGCGGGCCTCCTCGCCTTCTTCTTCTTCCAGATGGTGTTCATGGATACCGCGGCCACCATCCCCACGGGCGCCATGGCGGAGCGCCTGAAGTTCAGCGGCTTCTGCATCATGGGCCTCTGGGTGAGCATGGTGGTCTACCCCCTTGTGGGAGGCTGGGTATGGGGGGGCGGATGGCTGGCCAACCTCGGTAGGACGCTGGGCCTCGGCAATGGCGCTGTGGATTTCGCGGGTTCCGGGGTGGTGCACATGGTCGGCGGCACCGTGGCCCTGGTGGGCGCCATCGTGATCGGCCCCAGGATCGGCAGGTTCAACAGGGACGGTTCGGCCAATGCGATGCCCGGCCACAACCTTCCCATGGGCATCCTGGGCACGATCATCCTGTTCTTCGGCTGGTTCGGCTTCAACCCGGGCTCCTCGCTGGCCTTCACTGGCGGGGGCATGAGCCTCGCCGTGAACGCGGCGGTGAACACCCTCATCGCCGGGGCCGTGGGAGGGGTGGTCGCCATGATGGTCATGTGGATCTTCGGGCCCACGAAAAAGCCGGATCCGGGGCTTTCCGTCAACGGAATCCTGGCGGGACTGGTGGCCATCACGTCCCCCTGCGCGTTCGTGGACAGCATCTCGGCGGCGGTCATCGGGCTCGTCGCGGGCGTGATCGTATGCCTGGCCACCTTCCTGCTGGAACGCCTCCGCATTGACGATCCGGTGGGCGCGGTGCCCGTGCACTTCTGCAATGGGCTCTGGGGCGTGCTCTCCGTGGGCCTTTTCGCCGACGGCAATGCGGCTTCCGCGGGCTGGAACGGCGTGGCCGGACCCGTCACGGGCCTTCTTCACGGCGGCGGTACGCAGATCCTGGCGCAGGTCCTGGAAGCCTCGTCCGTCATCCTGGTGGTGGGCGGCCTCACCCTGGCCTTCTTCAAGGTCCTCAATGCCCTGGGGCTCCTGCGCAGCGACCCGCGCCACGAGTTGATGGGCCTCGACATGCCGGAGATGGGCGCGTCGGGGTACAACAGCGTGGACGTCCACATGCTCGGGGGCCACCTTGTCCCGCAGACCCCCCACGTCCGGGCCGGCGGCCGCTGAAAGGAACGTAGCATGGCACGAAAAATCGAGGCGATCATCAGGGAAGAAGCGTTGGACCCCGTGAAGGACGCCCTTCACGAGATCGGGATCGTGGGCATGAACGTGTTCGAGATCCGCGGGCACGGACGTCAGGGCGGAATCGAGCTCGCCTGGCGCGGCACGTCGTACCGGATGGACCTGATCCCGAAGATCCAGATCAACATCGTCCTCAGCGAGGAAAACGTGGAGAAGACCATCGAAGCGATCGTGAAGGCGGCCCGTACGGGCAACCAGGGCGATGGGATCATCTTCGTCTATCCCGTGGAGGACATCGTGCGTATCCGCACCGGGGAGCGCGGCCACAAGGCCATCATGTACCCGGACGACATCGATGAACGGAAGGGCAGATAGCCCTGGAAGGGGGCGCGGGGATCACGGATCCCCGCGCCTCTTGGCATGAGACTTGCATAATTCTTCGTCAAGGAGAGCACATGAAAGATCCTATCGACTCGGCCGGCATGCCCATCACGGGCGTGTACGGGATGAACAGCTTTTCCAATTCGGTCATGCGCGAGCGGCTTCCCAAGAACGTGTACCAGGAAATCCTCAAGGTCCAGGCGGGCGAGAAGGAGCTGACCCTCGAGATCGCCGACGTCGTGGCGAGCGCCATGAAGGACTGGGCGATCGAACGCGGAGCGACGCACTTCACCCATTGGTTCCAGCCCCTCACCGGAAGCACTGCGGAGAAGCATGATTCCTTCATCTCGCCGACACAGGACGGCAAGATCACCATGGAGTTCTCCGGCAAGGAGCTGATCAAGGGGGAGCCCGACGCCTCCAGCTTCCCGTCCGGAGGCCTGCGCGCCACCTTCGAAGCGAGGGGGTATACGGCCTGGGACGTGACGAGCCCGGCCTTCCTCAAGGAGGACAAGACAGGGATCACCCTCTGCATCCCGACGGCGTTCATCTCCTATTTCGGCCATGCATTGGACAAGAAGGTCCCCCTCCTTCGGTCCATGGAGGCGCTCGACAAGCAGGCCCTCAGGGTACTCAAGGCCCTCGGAGGCTCGATCTCCACGAGGGTCACGACGACAGTGGGCCCCGAGCAGGAGTATTTCCTCATCGACAAGTGCTTTTTCGAGAAGAGACCGGACCTGAAGCTGACCGGCAGGACGGTCTTCGGGTCGATGCCCGCCAAGGGGCAGGAGATGGAGGACCACTACTTCGGGGCGATCAAGGAGAGGGTCGCCTCCTTCATGCAGGAGCTGAACAGGGAATTGTGGAAGATGGGCGTCGCCTCCAAGACCCAGCACAACGAGGTCGCGCCGAACCAGTTCGAGATCGCCCCCATCTTCACCACGACCAACGTCGCCACCGACGCCAACCAGCTGGTCATGGAGACCCTGAAGAAGATCGCCGAAAGGCACGGGATGGTCTGCCTCCTCCACGAGAAGCCCTTCGCCGGCGTGAACGGCTCGGGGAAGCACAACAACTGGTCCATGGCAACCGACGACGGGGTCAACCTCCTGGAACCCGGGGCGAACCCCGAGTCCAACGCGCGCTTCCTCCTCTTCCTCGCGGCGGTCATCGAAGCGGTGGACACCTGGTCCGTGCTCCTGCGCGCCTCGACGGCGTCCGCGGGCAATGACCACAGGCTCGGGGCGAACGAGGCGCCTCCCGCCATCATCTCCGTCTTCCTCGGCACCCAGCTCTCCGAGATGCTCGAAGCCGTCGCCGAAGGGAAACCTTATCAGACGAAATCCGGGGCGAGGCTCGAGATCGGGGTCACCGCGATGCCGAAGCTCCCCATGGACCTCTCGGACCGCAACCGCACGAGCCCGTTCGCCTTTACGGGGAACAAGTTCGAGTTCCGGATGGTCGGCTCGGCCCAGTCCATCGCGACGCCGAACTGCGTCCTCAACACGGCCGTCGCCGACGTCCTCGCCGGGTACGCCGACAGGCTCGAGAAGGCGAAGGACAGGAAGGCCGAGATCCAGAGGATCGTGAAGGAGTCCTTCTCGGCGCACAAGAGGGTGGTCTTCAACGGGAACAACTACTCGGAGGAGTGGGTGAAGGAGGCGGAGAGGCGAGGGCTGCCGAACCTCAAGGCCTCGATCGACGTGCTGCCCTCCTACTCGAAAAGCGAGTCGATCGCGCTGTTCGAGCGCCACAAGGTGTACTCCAGGGAGGAGCTGGAAAGCCGGACCCACATCTACCTCGAGAACTACTCCAAGCAGATCAACATCGAGGCCGGCGTCATGATCGACATGGCCAAACGCCAGATCTTCCCCGCCGCCGCCGCCTTTGCCGGGTCCCTGGCGGGGACCGCCTCCGCCCTGGCGGGCATCGGGGCGCCCTCGGCTGCCGAGGAGAAGCGCGCGAAGCGGATCTCGGAGCTCATCGGGGAGCTTTCCGACGAGACCGATCGGCTCGAGAAGGCCCTGGCGGACGCCCAGGAGACGGAAGGCGCCCTGGAGAAGGCGAAGGCGTACCGCGGGAAGGTCTTCGCCCAGATGGCGAACGTCCGCCTGCGCGGCGACGCCCTGGAGAAACTCGTGGCCAAGGAAGCCTGGCCCTTCCCGACCTACGAGGACCTGCTGTTCAAGCTATAGCCCTGAGGCACGACGCCCCGCCGCGTGCCGGCATGCGCGGCGGGGGAGCGTCGGGCGTCTCCCCGGCCACGAAGGCGGGCAGGGTGTCGATCATGTACAGGGGGATGTCATGCAGCCAATCCTCCCGCCGGTAGTCCGACTTGGTACGCTGCCTTTGCGCCGTCTGGACCGCAAGAGCCGAACCGGCTGGTCCCAGCGCGGCCTGGAGGACCCCGCGAGCCCGCTTCGGGACAGCGGGGGCCTCGCCTCGCCGCAGATCCGCCGCGGCCAGGTCTGCCGCGACCGCCTCAAGGCCATCCGCCTCAATCCCGCGGGAGGGTCTCCCCCAGGATCCTCACGAGCTCGTCCTGGAATTTCATGGGCTCGTCGACGTTCATCGTGTGCGCCGACTTCTTGAACCAGACGATCTCGGCTTTCGGCGCCCTCACCTTCGCGCAGTATTCGACGACGAGGTCGGGTGCGCTGGCGATGACGTGGTCGTTCACGCCCTCGAAAAAATACAGGGGGATGGGGATGTCGAGGACGGATCTCCCCGGGACGCCGCGCAGGCGCGGGTTCCTGCCGACGTTTTCCGCGGAGAAGTCCTTTCCCTTCTGCAGGAGGTCCAGGTAGCCGTCGACATAGTAGGGGGAACCCGCCATGACCCGGGCGAGATCGATCGATGGGTCATGGTGGCCGCCGTACTTGATGATGAGGTCCATGTACGGGAACCGGCCCTTCTCGATCCGCGCGAGCCCCTCCCGGTCATGCGCCTTCACCAGCGTCTCGTGCAGCCAGTCATAGGTGATCCGCACCGATCGGTCGTATTCGCCGTCGATCACCTGGCCCGCCCCGATGTAGGCGTAGAACAGCTCGGGGTGGTCCGCCGCGAGCCGCATGCCGATGACGCTCCCGAAGGAGTGCCCCAGCAGGAACACCTTCTCCTTCCCGAAGGTCCCGGTCAGATACCTCACCAGGGCGAGCGCGTCGTCATGGATCTGCACCTCCGACACGCCCGCGGGGTCGACGTCCTCCCGGTAGGAGAAGCCGGCGCCGCGCTGGTCCCAGTTCACGTAGATGAAGTTCCGCCTGAGCTTCCGGTCGTAGAGGTGGGACCAGAGCATCTCGGAGGAGCCGGGACCTCCGTGCAGGAACAGGAGGATGGGGTTGCGCGTGACGTCGTCGGACTGGATGAGGATCCGTTGGCGGCAGCCATTGATGGTGACGTCCTGGAAGCAGTCGATCCCTTTGCCCGACCCGTCCAGCGAGCGGGTGAGGTCGATGCCCGACGTCACCCCCTGAGCCGCCACGCCGGCGCGCGTCGCGCAGCATGTCATCAGAAGCGGAATCGAAATTACGGCGAGCAGCGGGACGTAGGAATCCCTCGACCGCCTTGCGTGCAGCCTTTCCATGGTGGAACCTCCTGAAAGAATCGGGATGGGGCCGGCGCGAAAAGCGTTCCGGCGAATGAACCGTGTCTTCTACGTCCCCCCGCCCGTGGCCAGTCCGGGGAGGATCGAAAGGGGGTCGAGGCAATCGGCCCGCGTGACCGCGTCCCCCCCATCCGGCTTGAACACCCCGAAATGGAGATGGCTTCCGGTCGAGCGCCCCGTGTTTCCCAGCGTGCCGATCGCATCCCCCGCCCTGACCCTCTGGCCCTCCGCGACGAGAACCCCTTCCAGATGGGCATAGAAGCTGACGTACGGGCCGTGGTCCACGAACACGACCGTGCCGGATCCCTCCCTGTCGAAGTCCACCTTCGACACCCGGCCGTCCGCCGTCGCGAGGACCCGCTCTCCGCTTCCGGGCGGGATGCAGACGAGGTCGATCCCGTTGTGGAAGGACCGCGCACCCGAGAACGGATCGGGTCCGTCCCCGAAGCCCATGCTGACCCGGTGCGGCGTCTCGCCGAGGGGATCGCGGAACGCCATCCCCGGCATGGCGCTCCTCCGGCCCGTACCCGCTTCCCACGACACGGCGAGGTACCCGGTGCCGAGGAGGGCAACGAGCGTCAAGGACACGACCGCCGCCGTCCTGAAGAAGCGGGCCGTCCGGGTTTCATGCGCGGGGGCAAGAACGTCGTGGACCCTGCTGCCGAGCCGGGAGCCCTGCGCCATGGACATCGTCGCGGCGCTGAACGAGGCGCCGCGTGGGCCGGAAGCCATCTCCAGGAGGACCTTCGCGTAATCGCTGGGACGGACGCCGCAACCCACGGCCCCCCGGTCGCAGGCGGATTCCCGCGCCTTCTTCATGCCGCGCAGGGCAAGCAGCGTGACGGGGGAGAACCAGGACGGAAGGGCCACGATCCGCGCCAGGGCGAACAGGGAAACGTCGCGGCGCCGGACGTGCATGAGCTCGTGCGACAGCACGGACCGCACCTGTACCTCCGGCCAGGAAGCCGCTTCCAGGGGGAGAATGACGCATGGGCACACCACCCCGGTCGTGAACGGCATGGGGTTCCCGCCGGACAGCCACACGCGCACCTCCCGCGCGATGCCCAGGCGGGCGCGTAGCGCGTCGGCAGCCGCGCTGATGGAGGCGGTCGCCGTCCGCTTCGTGCCGCCGAACGCCCGCGCCAGGGCGATCCTCCCGGCGACCCTGGATAGGGCGACGACCCCCATGCCGGACAGCCAGAGCGCGGCCAGGACGTGCCGCGTCATCCTCGCCGTTGGGGAGCGTTCCAGGAGGCCTGCATCGGGGCGGTCGGGAACCAACCGTAGGATCTCCGCACCAAGCACCTGTCCGGCGGCGTCCTTGGACAGGGCATTGTCGGGAGGCAGCGCGGCGAGAACCGCGAAGAGCAACGGGATGCCCAATGCCGCGTAGTACAGCCAGTAGCGCACGGCGGAGGACCGCGGCCCCAGGCAATGGGTCAGGATGAGGAGCAGGAGGGAGACGGCGCTTCCCCAAGCGCCGATGGAAAAGAGGATGCGGACCATCACCTCTGCCAGCGCGGCGCCTGCCTCCATTCTCAACGCCCTTCCTTCCTTGCCTTCTCGATGAGCGATTCGAGCTCGAGCAGTTCCCCGTCGTCCATCCCGTCCTTCTCCGCCTCGATCAGGGCGGCGATGGCCTGACGCGCCGAGTTGCGGAAATAGGTGGAGACCGCGCGCCTGAGCGCCTCGTTCCCCGCCTTCCCCGCGTCCACTGTCGGGAAGTAGATGTAGCGCTTTCCCTCCCGCCTGTGCCTCAAGGCGCCCTTCCTTTCGAGGATGGTGAGCATGGTACGCACCCCGGAGTTGCTCGTGCCGTCGGCCAGGCCCTGCACGACCTCGCTGGCGCTTGCCTGCCCCTTCCTGTAGATGAGGTCCATGATCTCGCGTTCCCGCCTGTTCAAGGGCGCAGGCATGAGGCCTCGATGTGCCAAAAAAATAGCATATGTTAATTTATTAGCACATTCGCCGCGGCGCGTCAAGCGCATCGGAACCGGGCATTCGCGGGCACCCCTTATCCGCTGATCCCATCCACCGCCGTATTTCCATCCAAAGCTTCCCGCACTTTCAAAGCCAGGTCTTTCTTTGAGAACGGCTTCTGGAGGAAGTGCATGCCTTCATCAGCCACCCCCCGCGGGACGATGATGTCGGCCGTATATCCGGACGCATAGAGGCATTTCAATCTCGGGTAGAGCGACAGCAGGTTCCGGGCCAGATCGCGGCCGTTCATCTCGGGCATGATCACGTCGGTGATGAGAAGCTGGATCTCCTCCCCATGTTCCCGCGCCAAGCGGATGGCTTCCCCCGGAGTGCTTGCCGCGAACACGCAGTAGCCCTCCGCTTCGAGCATCCGCTTGGTCATTCGAAGGTTCAACAGCTCATCCTCCACGAGGAGGATCTTTTCCCGGCCCCCCCGGATCGCCCCTTCCGCCTGGACCCCATGCGCCTGCTCGACCGCGCCCGTGTACCGGGGCAGGTGGATCGCGAACGTCGAGCCCCGGCCCGGCTCGCTTTCCACGTCGATGAAACCCTTGTTCTGCTGCACGATGCCCCAGACGGTGGCCAATCCCAGGCCGGTCCCCTTCCCGACTTCCTTGGTCGTGAAAAACGGTTCGAACAGATGCGCCCGTACTCCCTGGTCCATTCCGCAGCCATCGTCGGTCACGCTGATCAGCACGTACTCCCCGGACGGGGAATCGGGGTGCCTGGCGCGGAAAGCCTCGTCCGTCACGCGATTGCCCGTCTCGATCATGATGTTGCCCACGTCCGCGATCGCGTCCCGGGCATTGATGCACAGGTTGGTCAGCAGTTGATCGATCTGGGAGGGGTCCATTTTGACGGGCCATAGATCGGCATTCGGCTTCCAGTCGAGGCGGATATCCTCTCCGATCAACCGTTCCAGCATGACGAGCATCCCCTGAATGGTCAGGTTCAGATCCAGGACCTGGGGCACGACGGTCTGTTTTCGGGCGAATGCCAGGAGTTGACGGGTCAAGGCGGCCGAGTGTTCGGCCGCCTTGCGGATCTGCAGCAGGTCTTCATGGAGCGGCAGGGTCCGATCCACCTGTTCCAGCGCCATGTCCGTGTGGCCGAGAATGACGCCCAGCATGTTGTTGAAGTCGTGCGCGACCCCGCCCGCCAGACGTCCCACGGATTCGATTCTCTCGATCTGCTGCAGCTTGTCCTCGAGCTTCACCTTTTCTTCTTCCGCCCTTTTCCTTTCCGTGATGTCGCGGATCGACTCGATGGCGCCGACCACCTCCCCCTTTTCATTGCGGAGAAGGGAGGTCAGGGCCCAGAGATACGCCCCCTTCCCGTCGTACAACAACGGTACGTAGCCTTCCGCGGTGACGGTATCGCCCTTCTTCTCGACGTAATCATATCCTGAGATGAACTCCTCTCGATTCTTGAAGGCAATATCGATCAGCATCGGGCGGCGCGAGGCGTAGAACGGAATGGCATATTCATAGTCGCCGCGGCTGAGCATCTGCTCCTTTTTCTTCCCCGTCATCTGTTCAATGGCATGGTTCCAGGCCGTGATCCTCCCTTCCCCGTCGATGGCGAAGGTCGCGTCGGGCAGGAAGTCGAAGATATCGGTGATCCGCCGTTCCGATTCCCGCAAGGCCTCCTGGTTGCGCCTCTGCTCCGTGATATCGCGGCCAACGGATGCAATCCCCGTGATTCCACCCTCCGGATTGCGGATCGCGGAGAGGGAAAGGGACACGATGAGCCGGGAGCCGTCTTTGCGGATTCGGGTCGACTCGTAGCGCGTGATCTCCGCCCCATGGAGCACCCGTTCCCGCATGAGCCGCGCTTCCTCCTCCAGTTCCGGAGGAATGGTCACGGAAGTCGCGTTACCGATCATTTCCTCCGCCGCGTACCCATAGAGGCGTTCCGCCCCCCTGTTCCATGTCGTGATCCTGCGGTTCAGGTCGAAACTGACGATGGCCTCTTCGGAGGACTCTACAAGCGATGCCAGCTGCTCATTCTTCATCTCCAGCGCCTTGCGTTCCGTGACATCGCGTCCTATGCCTACGATCCCTATCACGCCTCCGTTCCCGTCCAGAAGGGGTGCTTTCGTCGTCGAAAACCACCTGCGGGATCCGGAGACCGATGGGATCGATTCTTCGAGGATTTCCAGCGGCCGGGCCGTCTCGATGACTGTCCGATCCTCGGAAACCATCGCATCGGCGATCTCCCGCGGAAGGAAATGGGCATCCGTTTTCCCCACAAACTCCGTCGGGTCGTCGAGCCCCAGGAAGCTTGCCATGGACCGATTGGCGAGAACGAACCTGCCTTCCAGGTCCTTCTGGAAGATGAAGTCGGGAAGAGGATCGATGAGCGCCTGGAGGATCCGGCGTTCCGACTCGATTCTCCCCTGAAACCCACGGGAACCGGCCGATGGCCCGGCGTTTTTCTTTCCTGCAGGCCTTTTTTCAGGCTCGTGTTCATCCTGCGGTTTCTTTTCCATGCCGGAATTCTCCCTGGCGCGCCTTCGGATTGCCATTCAATCTACTCCATCCCGTACCGATAGTACACGCTTCGGGGTCCCGGACGGACCCGCGCGGGGCGGCCTCCGGAACCGGACTGGTGTTTCGCGGCGGCGGCTGGCCCATTGCGGCGTCCATGGCGCGTCGTCTCGAGGATCGATTTCCCTGCATGGACCGGCCGTACAATTCAGCGCACGAACCAGCGGACCGCGTGGTTCCCCTCGGCCTTGCGGAACCGCAGCGTGTAGGGATCGCACATCCAGAAGGCGCGGCGGCCGTCGCGGAGCTGGGAGCCAACAGCGTCGGGGTCTACGTCCTGGGCGCCTGACGGGCCGCCCTGCGGGCATTCAGGCGCTACGGGTAGACGAGGAACGTACGGATCGCGAAGGGCGGCATCTCCACCTCGAAGGCGGACCCCGCCTTTCCGGGAAGCTCCCGGATGGGCCGCTCCAGGTGATCGGCCTCCCACACCGAGGCGCAGGGCCCGGGCAGGCGGACCGTGCAGCGTCCGGCCTTCCCGTCCGTCTCCCGCAGGCGGATGACGAACGCGTCCGGCGTGAAGTGCTCCTCGATGAGCTTCAGGGCGCAGAGACGCGCGCCGCCCTCCACGGATAGGAAGGTCCCCTCGGGCGGGAGGGATTGGGTGTTGTCCACCCTGCCCCAGGCGAGGAGGCCGCCGCGGTGGGCCGTGTCCCAGAGCGCGGACAGCGGCGTGCAGAAGGCCATGGCCGCGTCGTGGCAGCGCGACGCGAGGAAGGCGCCGCGGTAGGGCACGAGGCGCAGGCGCAGGCCGTGCTTTCCGTGCGCCATGGCGGGGTCCATGTCGCGCGCGGAGCGGATGACGGATGTCCCGAGCCCACGCTCCGCGCGGTCGGCCCCATAGGCGCCGTCGGTGAGGACCGTGAGGCCGCGGTCACCGTCGTTCAGGTCCGTCCAGTCGTGGGTGCAGAACTCCCGGGCGGGATCCTCCACCTCCTGGAATCCGTGGGCCAGGGATGCGCGCACGCGTCCCGCGGCGGCGGTCCGCAGCTTCAGGAACGCGTCGCTTTCATGCCAGTCGATCTCCAGGGAAACGTCGACCACGGGAACCGATTCGTACAGCGTGTACTCCCGCCTGAAGGTGGACCAACGGTCGCGGGAGACCGTGCGCACGACGGTGGAGAAGCGGTCCTCGCGCACGACGCGAGGCTTTTCGTCCAGGGCGATCGGCAGGAGCCTGCCCGTGAATGCCTGGACCCAGGAGGTGCTCTTCTCCTCCTCTTCCAGCAGCTCCAGGGCGCAGGCGGGGGCCGCCGCGACGCGCCCGTTTTCCTCCAGCGCCGCGATGTCGCCCGAGGCCCCGTCGAAACGGAGCGTGATCCCGCCGCGCGTGACGGAGGCCACGGGCTTTCCCGCGCCCACGGGCCTGGAGTCCGCGGGTTTCGCCTCCGGGAAGGCCCGGTAGAGCCTCCAGGAAAGGGCGGGAATCCTGGCCTGGAAACGCAGGCCGGACCCGTCGCATTCCGTCTCCACCGCCGCCCCCGTCCCGTCGCGCAGCGTGAGGTTTCCGCCCGGGGCGATCCACGGCGGGTAGGCGGCGGACACGACGGCCGCCGTGTCCCCGAGGCCCGGGTTGACGACGAGGAGCGGCAGTCCTTCCCCCGTGGTGTCCAGGCGGGAGCGGATCCGCTGCAGCGAGTCGTCGAGGAGTTCGGCGGCCTCCCCGCGCAGCTTCGCGTAGGACCGCCCGGCCTGCCTGTAGACGGAGCGGATGGACGTGCCGGGAAGGATGTCGTGGAACTGGAGGGGCAGGAGGTCCCGCCAGAGCCTGGAGAAGTCCACGCGCGGGTGGGCCGGTTTCCTCTGCAGCGTCGTGGCCACGGCGGCCAGGGCCTCGGTGCGCAGGAGCATGTGCTCCATGATGCGGTTCGACCTCTTGGCCTGCGCCTGGGAGGTGAGCGCTCCCGTGGCGAAGGCCCGAAGGCTTCCGCGGTGCGTCCTGAGGGCCCGCGCGGTTTCCGGAGGGAAGGCCTCGCGGAAGAATCCATTGGCGGTCCCGTAGCGCCACCGGGGAGCCTTGGGATCGGAGCGGAGGGCGTGCAGGGCGGCGATGTCCTCCTCCCGCGGCCCGCCCCCGTGGTCCCCGATGCCGTAGAGCGCGATCTCCCGGTTCCCCACGGCCGCCACGGCGTAGGGCTTCAGCGTCTCCAGGTGTTTCGGGGTCAGGGGCGGGTTGGAATACGGGCCGAAGGTCAGGTAGGCCGTGAGGGCGCTGCCGTCGGGCCCTTCCCAGCGGAAGACGCGGGGGAAGCCCGCGGGCAGGCCGCGGCCGAAGAGGTAGGACCGGATCCCGCAGCCGGAAAGGATCTGCGGCAGGGTGGCCGCGTGGCCGATGAAGGAGTCCGGAACGAAGGCCACCTCATTGGCCACGCCCCCCAGGCGGTCCGCGGCGTAGCGCAGGCCCTGCAGGTGCTGGCGGATCACGGCCTCCCCGCAGGGCAGGATGGCGTCGTACTCGCACCAGGCGCCGCCCACCGCCTCCCATCGGCCCTCCTCGAGGCGCCGTCGGATCCTCGCGAACAGGTCCGGGTAGTGGTGCTCCATGGCGTCGTAAAGGAACATCTGGCTCTGGCAGAAGGTGAATCCCTCCTCCTTCTCCATGACCCGCAGCACGCCCTCGAAGGTGGCCGGTGCGATGCGGTGGATGGTTTCCGCGATGTCCCAGCGGTATCCCAGGTCGATGTGGGCGTGGCCCAGCATCGTCAGGTCGATGGAGGAAAGGTCCATGGGTCCCCGCGGGGCCCCGCGGGGCGGGAAGTCGGCATCCTCCGCCACCACCTCCTCCACCGGCCGGCGGGACGCCGTTCCGTCCGTCGAATCGCTCATTCCGCGCAGACCCTGTCCTTTCCGCCCTTCTTCGCCTTGTACATGGAGGTGTCCGCCCGGTGGATCAGCTCTTCCATCCTGGGATTCGCCCCGGGACCGCCGACGGCCACGCCGATGCTCACAGTCATCCGCAGGCCTCCGCCGCCAGGAAGGTCGATGACGGCCGATCCGATCGCGACGCGGACGCGTTCCGCGGCCGCTGCCGCCGAGGCGGCATCGCATCCCGGCATGAGCACCAGGAACTCCTCGCCGCCCCAGCGGCAAAGGAGGTCGTAGGTCCGCCGGTGCAGGCGCAGCGCCTCCGCCACGGATTGGATGGCGCGGTCCCCGGTCTCGTGCCCGTAGAGGTCATTGATCGCCTTGAACCCGTCGATGTCGATCATCGCCGCCGCCAGGGGCGACCGCCCCCTCAGGGCGCGGTCGTACTCGGCATTGGCCCCCTCCAGGAAGGCCCTCCGGTTCATGAGCCCCGTCAGGGGATCCCGCGTGGCCAGATCGTGCAGCCTCTCCTGCAGCGTGAGGATCCTCTGCCCGATCTTCAGGCGCGCCATGAGCTCGGCCGCCGAGAACGGTTTGGTCATGTAGTCGTCCGCGCCCGCCTCCAGTCCCTCCACGATGTTGTCCGTGGAGTCCTGGGCGGAGAGGAGGATGACGTAGGAGTAGCCCGGAAGGTCCGCCTTCCGGATCCGCTGGATCAGCTCCGGGCCGCTCAGGACGGGCATGATCCAGTCTGTGATGATCATGCGCACCCCGGTTTCCTGGATGATCTTCCAGCCCTCTTCCCCGTTTTCCGCCACGAGGACCTCGTGGTCCGTGCCCTCGAACAGGTTCTCGATCACCATGCGCTGGACGCGTTCGTCTTCTATCAGGAGGATTTTCATACGACGGGGGCGATTATATCGGCCGGAAGGGGGAGCTGCAATGCGGCGATCCCCCGCCTTCAGCGGGTCCGCACCGGGAGAGCTTCCGTCATGTCCCCATTGGGGTCCCCCTTCCCGCCTGCGTCCGTTCCGCCCGCGTAGCAGGTGACCTCGAGTGACTCCGGCGTTCCGTCCTGGCGGTCGGAAAACAGCGTGCCAAGGGGCAGGAGGAATCCCATGGAGTCCCCGAATGGAAGGCAGTCGAAGGCGGAGCGGTCCACGGCCAGGGGGGAACTCTCCATGCCGTCCTTCCACCCCCAGACGCCGAAGCCGCCGGGGGCCCACCATTGGATCCAGCGGTTCATGCCGTCCCCGGGGGACCGTAGGTGGATGCTGTGGAAACCGAACCCGGCATCCCACGGCGCCTCGTGGTATTCCACGTACACGGCGAGGAAACCGTCAGAGACCCGCGCGCGCATCGAACGGACGTCGAACCGCGGTGTGAGCGCCTTCCCGTCGCCCGCCGGGTCCGTCACGGAAGCCCCGGGGTCGGCCGCGCGCAGCGGCGTGAACAGGGCCGCCGCCGCATCCTGTCCGGGCGGGAGGCGCACGCGGCCCACCTCGTCGGACTGCACCGCCGTGCCGTCCGCCGCGGTGCAGCCCGCGATGAACCGAAGGTACAGCGTGGAGCCCGGCGAGAACTGGGAGCGCGGGATGAGGAACGTGTAGCCGTTCTCCGACGGAAGGATGTCGTAGCCGTCGCGCCGGAAGGCCGTGGGTTCCAGGGGCGCCTCCCCGACAGCGCTCCAGACGGAGATTCCTCCGGGATCGTACCACTGGATCCACCAGGATTTTCCGCTCTCCTTCTCCATGACGGAGAAGGAGCATGTTCCGAAGGGCAGGGCCGCCGCGTCCTGCCAGTATTCCACGCAGCAGGAGAGGAGGTTCCCGTCGTCGGCGCAGCGCAGGCTCCGGATGTCGTAGGGGCAGGGGGTCCGCCTCGCGTCCCCGCGCGCGTCCCGGACCGCGGGGGCGGCCGCGGCGGACGCCGCAAGCGCCGTCGCGGTGTCCGATGGGCCAAGGGAGACCCGGACGGACGGGGTCCAGTCCGTCCTCGAGAGCGCCTGCGAGGCTTCCGCCCGGACGTCGAGGAAGTAGCGGACGAAAACTGAGGATGCGCCGCCCGCGTAGGACAGGGGGATGGAGAACTCCGCCACGGCCAGGGACGCCATGGAAAGCCCTGGCCGCGGGGGCATGGCGGCCCATGCCTCTGCGCCCCGCCTCCTGCGGCTCGCTCCGGCCGTTCCGTCCTGGAACCAGACCCAGTACTCGTCCGCGTCCGCGCGGTTGGGGGTGATGAGGAGGCCATGCGAGGCCCGCGTCGCCGCCGGGACCGGCCCGTCGAACTCCACCGCGGCGTACAGCGCGTCCCCTTCGGCGCGGCACAGGAGCCTCCGCGCGTCCCCGGGACCGGGAAGCGCCGCGTCCCCGGCCTGGTCCACGGCCGCCACGCAGCCCGTCCGCTCCGCGGCGCGCATCAGGCCGTCCGCCGCGGGGACCTCTTCGGGGCCGTGATTGAGGGCGTCCGCGGGCCGGTAGCCGCGCTCCGCCTCCCAGAGGTCGGCGAACCCGTCGCCGTCCGAATCCGCGCTGCCCGGATCCGAGCCCAGCGCGGCCTCCAGGCCGTCCTCCAGGCCGTCGCCGTCGCGATCGGCAAGGAGGGCGGGAGCGCTCCGATCCGTGAAGAACAGCCCCGGCTCCTGCGTCCTCGATGTCAGGAACACGTCCGTGAACAGGTCCTCCTCCATGCCTCGCGTGAGGAAAACCTTCAGGCGCTCCGAGTCCGTGGCCTCCCCCTGGTAGTGGGAGGAGAAGATGGCCGTCCGTTTCCCCGTGACCTTCGTCTGGTAATCCTCCCGGGCCAGCCAGGGATGCCAGTGCGGTTTCACGTAATGGAAGAAGACCGGGACGTGCTCCAGGGAAACGCCGCCGAAGCCGAAGAAGAACGGCTTCTGCACGGAGTACCACCTGTGGAAGACGGGATCGTAGTAGCCCGGAAAATTGTGGGTCCAGGCGGCGATGCCCTCCGGATGCGCCCATTGGAGGGACAGGGGCGCCACGCCGAGGGCCCGGTAGAAGCCCATCTGGACCACAGTGGTGTCCCCGCAATCGCCCAGGAACCTCCCGTCCCCGCGGAAACTGCGGGCCTGCCAGCCCAGCCAGCGGAACTCGTCCCAGCGGCGGGTCCTGCCGAACCAGGTCCGTTCGTAGCCTCCGGCGGCGAACTCCGCGCGGGCGGCTGCGAGGTCCGCGTCGGAGAAGATGCCCCGCCGGTTGAAGTCCTCCAGGTTCTCCATGCTGCTGCGGTAGACGCGGTTCCTGTGGACGAAGTCCTCCAGTGCGGCCGCGGCCGCGCGCAGGGTCGGGGCGCCGAGGCCCTCCCGCCTCACGATGCCGTGCAGCCAGGCGAGGTCGGACGGCTTGTCGACGAACTCCTCGTAGACGGGGAGCGTGAGGAGCCCGGGGGCGCCCCGCAGGCGCATGGCCTCCTGGATGAGCCAGAAGGCGCTTCCCGCCCGGTCCGCCCAGACGACCTTGGCCAGGAGCGGGACGCGGTCCAGGCGGTAGGGCAGGCCCGCCTCCGCCTGCCACGCCACGATCCTGCGGTACAGCGCCAGGTGGTCCGCCATGTCGGTCCGGATCCGCCCCCGCGTGTCCTTGTCCGCCACGGAGTACAGCCATCCGTTGGCCAGGGCGAGGGCCGCGCAGGCGTCGTCCTCCGCGGCGGACGGATCGCGCGCCAGGAGCTCGAGGAGGAGAGCCAGGCAGTCGTTCTCCAGGGAGAGGAGGGGCTGCAGGACGGGGGAGGCGTCGACCGTCGTCGCCTCCCTGTCGAAGCCGCGGGCCAGGATGCGCAGGCCGCGCGCCCCCGATGCCAGGGCCATGGAAGAGAGGGGGAGGCGGACCTCGAGGACGGCATCCCGGGCCGACTCGATGCCCGCCTCCGCAACCGGCGTCCCGGCATTGAGGTCATTGAGGGCCGCGTAGTCCTTTGCGGAGTCGGTCCAGAGGATGAGCTGGTAGTCCCAGTCGGCGCCCCGTCCGGGAACGTCGATGAGGAAGTCGTAGTACGGATCCGCCGCGGGGGGCGCCTGCGTCCGCAGGAGCAGGTCCAGCCTGCCCCCGTCGTCGAGGAAGGAGGCGGCGCGGATCACGTCCATGTCCGCACGTCCCTGGAAAAAATCGCCCGTCGGGTCCGTGACCGTCTCGGGGACGGCGGCCCATTCGTCGTCCTTCCCGTCCACGCGCACGGCCAGGCCGCGCGCGCCGAGGTTGGCCTGGAGGATGTCCCGCTGGATCAGGAGGGGCAGGGCCGCCCGGAGGCCCGGACGGTCCGCGATGAGCCGGAGCGCGGCCGCGCTGTCCGGCGGAAGCGCTCCCGCCGCGGCAAGGATCTCCACGGATTCCCGCAGGCCGGGGACCGTGGTCGGCGGGGCCGCAGACTGCGCTTCCACGGACGGGCGGGGCGCAAGGCTCAGGAGCGCGGCCGCGAGGAGCGGGAAGCGGGATGCCATGGTGGCAATGTGGCGCCGCTTCCCCCCGGCGTCAAGCGTCCCTGTCGGGAAGCCAGAGCGGGTAACTGGTCTCCATCATCTTCCGGAAGGCGGAGAAGACCTCGTCGGTCACGCCGGCGTACGGCGGCAGGAGCCTCAGGGGGAAGTCGGGGAAGACCAGCTTCAGGAACATCTTGTCGTAGGCTCCGTCCATGTGGGCCGAGGAGCCGACAAGGGAGATCAGGCCGCGCACGAGGGAAAGGACTTCCGCCTGCATCCGCATGAGCCCGGGAAGGTCCCTGTCCCGCCCCGCCCGATAGAACGCCCTGGCGCGTTCCCAGTTGCAGGAGGCCGCCGAGATCAGCAGGCCGCAGGAACCAGCGATGCTGCCGTAGCCGAATCCACCCTCGGTGAGGAAATACCGCACGGCCGGGGCCTCCTCGAGGAAGGCCAGGATCTGGGAGACCGAATCGGTAGCCACCTTGGCTCCCACGAAGTTGGGATGGTCGGCGGCGATGCGTCCGTACTCCCTGGGGGCCAGGAACCGCTTCGTCCTCAGGAGGTTGTAGTTGAGGAAGTGGCAGTCTGGAAACCGGCCGCAGACGGCGTCGAAGAAGGCGTAGGCCTCCGCTTCCGAGCAGGGCCCCCAGGAGGGGAGGGAGACCTGGAACTCCCGGATGCCGAGGGACCTGCAGGCCTCGATCCGTTCGACGATCTCAGGCAGGGACAGGCTGATGATCCCCGCCATGGGGACGCCGCCCGCCTTTCCCATTTCGTCGCAGAAGACGCGGATCACCTGGAGGAACTGCTTCCCGGAGACCCCGTAGCCCTCCCCGGCGGTCCCCATGACGTAGAGGTGCGGGGTCTGCCGCGCCAGGAAGGAGACGGCCTTGCGGAACATGGCCTCGTCCAGAGTGAAGTCCGCCTTCCAGGGCAGGCAGCAGGTGCCCAGGATGCACGAGGGGTATCTGGCTTCCATGTCTTCCCTTTCCGATCAACCGCGCGCGATGAACACCATGTAGCGCATGCGCGTCGAACCGGCGTTCGAGATGCCGTGCGGCTTCGTCGCGTCCACGAAGATCATCTCATTGGGCCCGAGGGGGATGCGCTCCTCCTCCACCTCCACGGTGGCCCGTCCCTCCAGCATGTAGAATCCCTCCACGCCGGGGTGGGTGTGCGCCGCGTGGGAGCGGCTTCCCGCCTCCACCTCGCTGATGTGGACGCGGACCTTCTCCGGATCCAGTCCCTCCGCCACCAGGTAGCGGGAGATCCCCTTGGCAGGCAGTGCATTGACCTTCACGATGTCCTCCCATCCGGCAGGCCGTCCCAGTCCGGGATGTCGACGAGGAAAACCTGCCCATAGCCATGCGGGTCCGCCGTGTACAGGATCCGCGTTCCGTCCGGGCTGAAGCAGGGGTGCACGTGGAGCCTTTGCGTGTGGAACGAGCCGCGGTGGCGGACCAGCGCCTTGGGCCCCTCGAACCTTCCGGCGCGGAAGCGGAAGAGGAACAGGAAGGGGTGCTCCGCGTCGCCGTCCCCCGCCACGTGATCCAACCTGTAGCTGTGGAAGTGCCAGGAGTGGAAGCCGAAGGGCGCTTCGAGCCTGTCCGTGCCGTCCCATCGGACCGAACCGTAGACCGGACCTCCGGCGGTGCGGCCGTGGTAGCCGATGTGCTCCCCGTCGTCCATCCAGTACTCGTGACCCACCGTCTCGCCCGGCTGCGTGGGGCGGATCTTCCAGGCTCGCCGCGAGGAAAGATCGAATCCCCAGATCCTGTGGTCCACCAGGTCCCAGGGACCCTCGTGGCAGAAGGTCATGAGATGGGGCCTGGTGGGCGAGGGATTCAGGTGCCCCAGCCAGCAGCGGTCCTCGAACACCTCTTCCGCCGGGCCGCCGTCAAGCGGGATGCGCAGCAGGACGCAATGGGGCCTGGCCTCCCAGATTTCCCGGAAGCCGACGTAGCCGTGTCCCAGGTCCACGGGGAAGCGCTCCGACAGGTCCTGACAGCGGCCCGTGATCACGTACTTTCCGTCCGCCGTGGGATTGGCGTTTCCGGCCGTGTACCCGGACTGCGTGCGGTGGAGGGGACGGAGGGAAAGCGATTCCAGGTCCAGCGCCCAGAGGGTGTCGCCCTGCTGGAAGTAGGCCTCCCGACGGACGGGATTCACGCTGATGCTCTGCGCGCCCACGGGCCCGTGGGCCGGATCCAGGTCCGTGAGCTGTCGGATGCCCCCGTCCTCCAGGTCCACGCCGAAGAAGTTGGTCCGGTTCCCCCTGTCCGATGCGATCAGGATGCGGCGGCCCGCGTCGTACCAGCACGGGTTGGTGAAGTAGGCATGGTTGCTGTGGCCCATGTGGTCGGTGAGCTGGCGCACCGTCGCGCCGCTTTCCGCGTCGCGCCGCACCGAGGTTTCCGACGGCCAGATTCTCCCCGCATCGCCCATGGGTTCCTCCTAGATCGGCAGGCGGATGTCGTAGCGGACCGCGAGCATCCGGATCCCGAGGGTCACCGCCGCGGAAGCCGGAATGGAGATCTCCTGGCCCACCTTGAGCCAGTCGAACAGGATGTACACCACGCATCCTGCCATGCTGCAGGTGGCGTACAGCTGGGACTTCTGGAACACCGTGGGGACCTTGTTGCCCACGATGTCCCGGATGATACCGCCGAAGGTGCCCGTGATGACGCCCATGAGGATGGCGATGAAGTAGGACTGCGGGTAGACCTGCAGGGACTGGACGGAGCCCAGCACGCTGAAGAGGCCCAGGCCGATGGCGTCGAAGACGTTGACCAGGAGCGGGATCCCCTTCTTCCTCGGCTTGCGGATCTGCTTCAGGATGATGATGGAAAGAAGCGACAGCACCAGGATGGCCATGCAATACGGCCAGTTCTCGATCCAGAACAGGGGGTAGCGCTGCAGGAACAGGTCCCGGACCGTCCCGCCGCCGAAGGCCGTGATCATGGCCAGCGTGTACACGCCCACGAAGTCCATCTTCAGGCGCCGGGCTTCGAAGATGCCCGTCAGGCTGAAGGCGAAGACGCCCAGCACCTCGAGGAGGGTGAGAATGTCATCGTAGGACATATTCCGGAGGAATGATACCGGGAATCGGAGCCCGTGGCAACCACGCGTACATCTCAAGGGGACGGCCGATGGATTTCCTTCGGGGTTTCGACTATAATTGTGATATGGAGAAACGTGGCCTTTGGATCGTCCCGGCAGCATTGTTGTTCGTCTCCTCATGCACCAGCCAGGACCCCTTCTCCGGCTACAGGGGAACCGACCTGATCGCCGGATCCTCTTTCGCCTTTTCCGCTGGATCCTGGAAATCCGAATCCGGCAGCACCTACATGGGATTCGAGTCGACCGCCTACGAGGCGCCGTCCTCCGGTTCCGAGGTCTACCGGCTGGAGCTGAAGAACCTGATCCCGGACGGGGACTTCGAGGACGCCACGGCGGGCAGCCTGCCGGCGGGTTGGGCCACCTATGATTCTCCCACGTGCCTGGTGGATGCCGTTGGGAAGGTCTACGGGACCAACTCCCTGCACTACAAGAGCGGGGACAACTCCCAGTACGCCGCCTTCGACCTTCGTCTCTACGCGGCCGATAGGGCCCCGGCGGGTGCGCGCTACATGTTCCGCTTCTCCTTCCGGACGTTTTCCAACGTCATTTATGGATTCGACACGGACGTCGAGGATCCGAAGACGTGGTCCATATCCGCCTCGGGAACGAATCTGGCGAACATCGATTCGGCACCCGCGGAAAGCTCGGAAAATCCCGTCGTGGAGATATCTGACAGCGCGTCGACCTGTTTTTTCACCATCGGATCAATGACGGCGTTGGAGAACAGCATCCAGGAATCCTACATCGACAACTTCCAGATGGTGCGCATGGACCTCGACCACCACCTGACCCTGTCCCTGGCCTACGACGCCGCGTCCCTGCCCCTGGTCTCCGGAACCTACCGCTTCAGCGTCTGGGTCAAGCCGGACCCCTCCGTGGGCACCGTGCACAACCGGTTTTCCGCGGGGGGCGTGACCCTGGGAATCCTGCGCACCCTGGTCCAGGACGGGACCTCGACGCCCAGCCTCGCGGAGGAAGTCTTTCGTGCGGGCACCGATTTCCCGGCGGACGCCTGGACCGAGCTTTCCGTCACGCTGGACAACGAGGACGTGGACCCGGACGACTCGACGATCACCATGGAGCTCTACGTCGTGCCCGCGGACGACACCCTGACCACGAGCCTGGCTTCCGGCTCCATCCTGATCTCCGCGCCCGCCCTGGAGATGCTTCCGGACGGTTCCTGAGCGGGGACCGGTCCCCTCACTTCACCACGAGCACCTTGCGCGTCTCGTCGAGGTCCGGGCCCACCACGCGGATGAAGTAGATCCCGCGCGCCACGGCGTTGTTGCCCTTGTTCTTCCCGTTCCACGTGAAGGTGTAGTCTCCCGCCGCCAGGCCTCCGTTGTGCAGGACCTGCACCACGTCCCCCGCCGTGTTGAAGACATGGATGGTCACCATCCCGGCCTTCGTGAGCTTCACCGACAGGGCGGTCTTTTCGCTCCTGGTCGGGTTGATCATGTTGTTCAGGATGGTCACGCCTCCCCGCTGGCGGACGATATCCTGCAGCGGGATGAGCCAGGGGGCGGCGGTGAGGGGGTCCGTGGGGTCCGCGGCCCGCGCGCAGAACAGGTCCCCGATGCGCGCCACGATTTCCACGGTCTTTCCCGTCACCAGCTCCTCGTCGTTTCCCGGGACGATGAAATCGTAGAGCACGGAGGCCGGCCGGGAGGAGGGCTGCAGGGCGCGTGCCGCGGAATCGGCCGTTGGCGTGAGGCCCGTGATGAGCACGGGCAGCCACAGGCCCGTGTCCGTCGCGAGCGCCGCGTCCGGCGGATCCACGTCGTAGAAGAGGCGCGCGGAGGCATTGGAGAGGCTGGCGGCCTCCGTGGTGAACTCCACGGTCAGGGTGCGTGGCATCAGGCGTCCGGTCCCGTCGAAGTCGCGCAGGGCTCCGCTCGCCGTCAGGGTGTCCGTGTGCACGCCGTCGGTGGCCCATACGGGATCGAAGAGACCCATGCCGACGTCCGTGGTCCTGTGGCTCTGCGTCATGACGTTGGACACCAGGTCGAACACCGAGTCCGCCACGGGCGCCAGGGAGCCCTTGAGCGCATCCTCGGGGTCCAGGGCGTCGCGGAGCACCAGGTAGACGGCCGTGGTACCGCCGTCCGCGGCCACCTCCGGGATCTCGATGGAGGAGATGGTATTGCCGCCCACCGACGGCCCGAAGGTGAAGTCGGAGGCCGTGATGGCCTCCCGCGGCTCCGTGGTCCCTCCGTAGACCGCCTCGGAGAACTTCACGTAGACCCGTCTCTGTCCGGCCACGGCGAGGGTGTACTGGATGCGGGGCGCCACGCGTTCGATGCAGCGCATCCTGGAGGCGGAGGGAAGGAGGTTTCCCGCGAGGTCCGTGACGCGTCCCGTGCCGCCGTCGTAGGTGACCTCCATCTGCAGTTCCATGCCCCACGTGGACCGGTTGGAGCCGTTTTCGTAGAGCAGAAGGGCGAAGTAGGGGTCGTCCTTCAGGTTGATGCTGAGGTTGCGGAATACGGCATTGTAGACGTCCGTGGTGAACAGGCGGTTGTGCGCGCTTGTCGGCGCCTCCCCGTCGACCTCCCCGATCAGGATGGCCGCGAGGGCGCTCGCGTCCAGGCTGCAGTCCCGGATCCCGTTCGGGGTGTCCGAGTCGTCGGCCTGGGCGTCGGGGTGGTTGTCGTGGTTCCAGGAACTCAGGGCGTCCAGGAGGTGGAACTCCAGGCGGCGGATGGTCGTTTCCCCCAGGGTGACGATCTCGTAGTAGGTCGTGGCGCCCGTGTCCCAGACGGCGAACTGCGGCGGCGTGATGTCCCACGGGAAGGCGAGTCCGGCGGCGAAAGCGGAGTCGTAGGCGATGGCCACCGCCGCGGGCCGCGGGAGGTGGGCGTCGGTGGCGGATTCCATCGCCATCGCCGCCGTGCCCTGGTCCTTCACCGTGGTGCCGTCCACGGTGGTGACCGTCTTGGAGACCGGGTCGCTCACGGTGCCGCTCACGCTGGTGACCGTCCCGGGCCACGCCCAGTCCGGAGAGGCGCCCGTGGCGTAGCCTGCCACGAAGAGGGTCAGGCCCCAGGCGCCGTCGGGGTTCGCCGGGGAATCGCGGTACATGCCATTGGTCCCCGCCGTGGCGACCAGGTCCCCCGCGTAGCGGATCAGGCCCGCGACCGTGACGGTGGAATCCGAGGTGGAGATGTCCCCGACCGTGGAGGAACTCGCCTCGTTGTAGGCCGCCGCGCCCACGGAGCCCACGGTCACCGGCTCCGACCAGCGGAGGTGGAGCAGGTTGTGCCCGTCGTAGGGCTTGTAGACCGCCGCGTTCGCCGTGGGATCCTTGGTATGGCCGGCGCGAGCCACGGTGGCTTCCACGAGGACCGGGGCGCAGTGGTCCGTCACGGGCGTGCCTGACGAATCGTCCAGGTTGGTCTCCAGGATCCGGTTCTTGTTCCTGTCGCGGAGCACCGCGTACAGGGCGGCGGAGTGCTTGAGGAAGTGGACTTCGGGCTCCAGCGTCCGCTGCGCTCCCTGCCTGTCGGTACTGGACGCGCCGCCCGCATATCCGGAATAGGCGTCGGTGTTCCACGTGGACCCGGAGGTGCGCACATGGAAGGCCGTGAGGTCCCCAGCGCCGTCGGTGGTCACTGTGCAGGCCGCGTCCGTCCAGGTGGATGCGAAGGGCAGGGTGAGTCCGGAGTCGAGGAACAGTGCGGAGGCCGCGGCCGAGATCTCGTTGTTCGAGTTCTCGACCGCGACGGCGAACTCGAGGCGGATCACGTCGTCGTAGACCGTGTAGATCCCGGAGGCGGTCACGCCGGTGCGGGCGAAGGCCCAACCCGCGTTGTCACCGCCGTCCGTTACCCCTTCCGCCGCGGCCACGGAGGACCCGGCGGGCGCCGTCACGACGGAGAAGGCGGCCGTCATGTTGTAGGCCTCGGCGAACGCTCCCGCCGCGGAAGCCGTTCCCGTGTCCGTTTCCAGGACGAGGGCCCAGGCCGAGGCGGAGGTGAGGGCCGCGCCATTGACGTAGAAGTTCCTTCCCACAGTGACGGTGCGGCCGGCCAGGCCCGTGACCGTGGCGGGGAAGGCCGTGGGGAGCGAGGTCTCCGGAACCAGGCTGAACACCGCGGCGGGGATGTGGGGCGCCACGGAACGCGCATAGGCGGCGTTGACGAGTTCCGGCCTGTAGGCGAATACGCCGGTGCTTGTCCCCTCGTCGCATTCGTAGAGGGCGCCGAAAATGGCCAGGTCCTGACGCACGTCGAAGTCGAACCCGCTCAGGTCCAGGGTGCCGAAGAAGTGCGCGAAGTTGTTCACCCTCAGCGTGCGGGAAAGCCGGACGGTGCCGCCCGAAGTCTTGTGGGTGACGAGGGTGCCGATCAGGTGGTCGTCGTCGGCCGCGCCGCAATCCAGGGCCTGCGTGCCGGTTCCCGTCAGGCGCATCGTGGCCGAGCCGCCGTGGAACGCGGCCGCCGCGGCCACCGTCCAGTTCCCGGCCAGGGCGATGCTGACCGATCCTGCCTCCACGGTTCCCGCGGTCACGGCCATGTTCCCGGCCACCGTCATGTCGTCGGCGGGGGCGTAGGCGATGCCGGATGCGTCGAACGTCAGGTTGTTGAAGCTCTGGCCGTTGGATCGCACGGCGAACGGCCCGGCGCCGGAAGCGCCGGTGAACGTGACGGTGCTGGAAGAGGGCGTGAAGCCCGTGACGTTCCAGCCGCCGCCCACCGTGATGGCCTCGGAACCCGAGGCGGACAGGGCGCCGGTCCCAGCAAGGTCCCCCATGACCGTGAGGGCGCGGTTCAAGGTGCCCCAGGTGCCCAGGGTCAGAGTCATGGCGCCCGTCACGTTCATGGCATCCGCCTGGTTGTAGAGGTCGCCCGCGTCCGCCGCGAGTGTGACGTCGTGGAAGTCCTGGCCGTACGGGGTCACAGTGAAAGGTCCGGCGCCGGAAGCGCCCGTGAAGGTCACGGTTCCGGAGGCGCAGGTGAAGTGTGCCACGTTCCAGCCGCCGCCCACCGAAACGCCGTCCGACGAGGAGACCGTCAGGATGCCCGATGTGCCTGTCAGATCGCCAAAGACGGCGAGGTCATTGTTCGAGGTGCCCCAGGTGCCCGCCGTCAGCGTCATGGCCCCGGACAGGGACGCGTCGCCGACCTGGTTGTAGGCGCTGCCGGTGGCGTCGAGGACGACGTTGCAGAAGCCCTGGCCATTGGATGTGACCGTGTAGGTGCCCGCGCCTGCCGCCGCGGTGAAGGTGACGGTGCTTGAACCCGGTGTGAAGCTTCTGACGTTCCAGTTGCCCCCGACAGAGACGGCCTCCGAGGAGGCGGAAGCGGTGATGCCCGCCCCGACGGCCGTGGCCGTCACGTGCCTGTCGACGGTGAGACCATTGCCGCCGAGGGTGAGCTGGCCGGTGATGGCGAGGTCGCGGCCGACGGTGACGGCGGAGTTCAGTGTGCCGCCGCTACCGAGGGTGAGGTCGTAGAACGGGAATCCGTTCCTGGCCGCGATGGCCGGCGTGCCCGTCAGGGATATGACCGACGCGTCGGCTTCCAGGCGGAACTGGTTGCCGGAACTGTCCCAGTCGCCCGCGACGGAATGGGTGTAGACGCCGCAGTTCCAGGTGCCGCTGGAGAGTGTCAGGATGCCCGTCACGGTCCAGTTCCCCGTGGACGTGAGCGAGTTGGCGGGGTTCGTCTTGTCGATGGTCAGGTTGCGGAAGGCATAGGCTCCGACCGAGGCGGCCGCTGTGCCCTCGAAGATGACGGTGCTGTTTGCGCAGTTGAAAGCGGCGGGCGTGAAGCTTCCGCCCACGGAGATGGTCTCCGTGCCGCTTGCGGTGAGGGCTCCGGAGGTGCCCGTGAGACTGCCCGTGACGGTGAGGCCGGCGTTGTTGGTGCCCCAGGAGCCCGTGGTCAGCGTCATGTCACCGCCGACGGAGGCGGCGTCCGACTGGTTGTAGGTTGTCCCCGCGATGGTGGCGCCGAGGACGAGGTCATGGAAGCTCTGGGAGTTGGATGCGACCGTGAAGGTGGAGCCCGGGCCGGAAGAGCCGGTGAAGGTGACGGTGCTTGAAACCGGCGCGAAGCTCCTGACGTTCCAGCCGCCGCCCACGGAGACGGCCTCGGTGGAGGAGGCCGTGAGACCCGACCCCGCGACGGAGGCCGTGATGTTCCGGCCCACGGAGAGGGAAAGGTCGTTGAGGGCGAGCTGTCCGGCCGTGATGGTGAGGTCGCGGCTGACCGAAAGGGCCGAGGCCAGGGAGCCGCCGCTCGACAGGACGAGGTCGTGGAAGGAGACGCCGCTGGTCTTGATGGAAGGCGTGGAGCCCGTCAGGGTCCAGCTGGAGTCTCCCGCCGTGAAGGTGATGGCGGTGCTGTCCCAGTCTCCCGCCGTGCCGTGTGCGTAGGAGCCGGAGCCGCAGTTCAGGGAGCCGGAGTTCAGGTCCAGTGTGCCGGCGACGCTCAAGTCGCCCAGGAGTGTGTAGGTGTCGTCGGAACCCGCAGTCAGGGTGAAGTTGTGGAAGCTCTGGCCGTTGGGGGTCACGGAGAAGGATCCCGCCGTGGCGGAGCTTCCCGTGAAGGTCACGGTGCTGGAAGAACGGCTGAAGGAGGGAACGGCCCAGTTGCCGCCCACGGTGATGGTCTCCGTGCCGGAGGCGGTCAGGGCACCGGAGGTGCCCGTGAGGCTGCCCGTGACCGCGAGGCCGAAGTTGTTGGTGCCCCACGTTCCTTGTGTCAGCGTCATGGAGCCTGCCAGGGTCATGGTGCCGGCCTGGTTGTAGGTCTTCAGGGCGGTAGCCGCCGCGAGCGTGACATTGAAGAAGTCCTGGTCGTGGGATGTCACGGAGAACGGCCCCGTGCCGAAGGTTCCCGTGAACTTCACCGTGCTCGTATTGCAGTTGAAGACTGCGACATCCCAGTTTCCGCCCACCGTGATCGTCTCCGAGTCGATGGCCGTCAAGGTCCCGCTGATCGTGAGGTCTCCCGCGATGGAGAAGTCGTGGCCGTAGATCTGCCAGATTCCGGAGACCAGCGAGAAGGTTCCCAGGATGTTGATGGCGTCCGACTGTCTGTAGATGGTGGATGAGGAAGAGGAGTCCAGGACCACGTTGTTGAAGTCCTGGCCGTTAAGATCGACAGTAAATGTGCCGCCGGGATTGTACGCGCCGGTGAACAGCACGGTGCCGCTGGAGCATGTGAAGTCCGCCACGTCCCAGTCGCCGCCCACCGAGACGGTTTCCGAGCCGGAGACGGTCAGCGAGGCGGCCGCCGTGCCGGTGAGGTCGCCCGTGACCGTGAGGGCGCGGTTACTGGTGCCCCAGGTGCCTTGTGTCAGGGTCATGGCGCCTGCCAGGGTCATGGCGCCTGTCTGGTTGTAGGTGTCGCCGGATTCCGCGTTCAGCGTGACGTTGTAGAACTCCTGGCCGTAGGGGGTCACGCTGAAGGTTCCCGAAGCGGCGGAGGTCCCGGTGAAGGTCACGGTGCTGGAAGAACGGGCGAATGACGGGACGGCCCAGCTTCCGCCCACGGAGACGATCTCCGTGCCGGAAGCGGTCAGGGCGCCGGAGGTGCCCGTAAGGTTCCCGGTGACCGTGAGGCCGTGGGTGGCCGTGGCCCAGCTGCCCAGCTTGAGGGTCATGGTTCCCGTCACCGACGCGTCGTCCTGTTGGCTATAGATACCGCCGGAGGCGTCGAGGACCAGGTTGTAGAAGCTCCATGAGTTGGACCATACGGTCCGGGCACCGGTGCCTTGGAAGGTGACCGTGCTGTCCGCAGGGGTGAACCCGGTCAGGTTCCAGCTGCCGCCGACGCGGATGGCTTCCGCGGTGCCTCCGGAGGTCGCGGCAAGGGATGCTCCCGTCAGGTTCCCGCCCACCGAAAGATCGTGATTGTTCAGGGCCAGCGTGCCGCCCGAAATTGTGAGCGGGCCATCCACGGTGACGGCGGTGCTCATGGAGCCGCCGCTCGAGAGGATCAGGTTGTTGAAGGGGTAGCCGGATCTGGCCGCGATGGCGGGGGTGGAGGTGGTGGAAAGAGTGATGGTCGATCCGGTGGCCGTCAGGCGGAAATCCGTGCCGGAGCTGTCCCAGGCGCCTTGGATGGAGTGGGAGTGCGGGCCGCAGACCCACGTGCCTCTGGTGAGGGTGAGCAGGTTGTGTACTGTCAGGTTCCCGGTGGAAGCGACGGAGTCGGTCTCGTTGGTTTTGGCCATGATCAGCGTATGGAACGCGTAGGCCCCGACCGAGACGGGGGTGGCGGAGCCGTCGAGCGTGACGGTGCTGTCCACGCAGTTGAAGGCGCCGGGCGTGAAATCGCCGCCCACGTGGATGGCCTCGGAGGAGGAGGCGGTCAGGATGCCGGATCCGCCCGTGAGGTTCCCGCCGACAGTGAGGCCGTAGCCGTTGGTGCCCCAGGTGCCGGCGGTCAGCGTCATGGACCCGGCAATGGACATGGCGCCCACCTGATTGTAGGTGCTGCCGGACGCATTGAGGGTCGAGTCGTAGAACGTCTGCCCATTGGTCGTGACGGTGTAGGTGCCCGTCCCCGCGGCCGCCGTGAAGGTCACTACGCTGTCGGCGGCGGTGAAGGCGGCGACGTTCCAGGCGCCTCCCACGGAAACGGTTTCCCCCGTGGAGCCGACGGTGGACGCGGCCAGGGCGGCGCCGGTCAGGTTGACTCCCACCGTGAGGTCGTAGTTGTTCAGGGAGAGAGTCCCCGAGGTGATGGTGAGGTTGTTGCCGACGGTGACGGAGGACTCGAGGGAGCCTCCGAGCGCCAGTACGAGGTTGTGGAAGCCGTTCCCCGACCTCGATTTGATCCCCGGCGCGGTGGTCGTTGCCAAGGAGATGGTGGAGCCGGATGCCGTGAGGTTGAAGGCCGCCTCGGAGCTGTTCCAGGCGCCAGCGATGGAATGGCTGAAGGCGCCGCACACCCATGTGCCCCGGGTCATTGTCAGAAGGTCCGTCACGTTCCAGATGCCCGTCGAGGTGACGGTGCTTGTGGAGTTTGCCTTCGCGACCACGAGGTCATAGAAGGTGTAGGCGCCCGCCGTGACGGCCGTGCTCCCGCTGCCGAACGTCACCTTGCTCCCGTTGGCCGTGAAGCTTCCCGGGGCGAAGTTGCCGCCGACTGTGATCTGGTCCTGGGGCGCTCCCGCTTTTGCCAGGAGCGTCGCGAGACCCGAGATGTTGCCCGTGACCGTCAGGGTCTGGTTGGAGACGCCCCAGGTCCCCGCCGACAGCGTCAGGTTCCCGTTCGCCGTCAGGGCGTCCGCCTGGTTGTAGGTCCTGCCCGCGGCGTACAGGATGATGTTGTTGAAGCTCTGGCTGTTGGCCGTGATCGTGAAGGGCCCGCCCGTCGCGGTCCCCACGAACCTCACGGTGCTGTCCGCCGGCGTGAATCCCGCCAGGTTCCAGTTGCCGCCCACCGAGATGAGCTCCTCCACGACTCCCGGGGTGGCCGCCAGCGTGCCGGCGCCTGTGAGGTTTGCGCCGACAGTGATGGCGTAGTTGGCCGTCGAGAGGGTGCCGGCGGAGAT
>Ga0153915_10000256_pt1 | contig 48113 bp, 45 predicted proteins | sample Opewatmetagenome_2_FD_107003 | JGI IMG/M metagenome (GOLD analysis project Ga0153915, IMG submission 107003) | Freshwater wetland microbial communities from Ohio, USA - Open water 3 Core 3 Depth 3 metaG | ecosystem: Environmental > Aquatic > Freshwater > Wetlands | place: USA: Ohio, Lake Erie...
ACTCTCAAGGGCTGCTTCGCCTGTTCGAAGTTGTACGAAACGCCCGAGGTCGAGATGCTCAGCAGCCGGATCTTGCGCGGCTCCGCGTTCGCGGTATCGCCCGCCGCAGGCTTGAACTTCGCTTCGAAGCTCTGCTGCAGACCCACCGTGACGGTCTGCTGGGGATCGCTGCGCGCATTGAGCAGCCGCGTCTCAGTCGGGTCCAGGGCGTGGGCGAATTCCTCGGACACTCTGGCGCCGGGGGCGTACTGGTAGCTCACGATGGGAGAGATCGAGTGGCGGATGCGGCTGAAGGGCCCGACCCCCGGGAAAAAGCCAAAGAACGTCGGCGCCAGACCGAGCGTGAATTGCAGACGCTTGCCCTGCTCGATGAACCGGCCGCCAGTGAACTGGTTGCGCAGCATGAACGGTCCGGCGCTGGTCTTGTTCACAATCGCGACCCCGGGCTGGAGCCGCCACGTGCCGCTGAACAGCTGGGGTAGATTGATCCCGGTGGACCAGTCAATGCGCGTCTCGAACGAGCGGGCGTACACCACATTATGGAGCACCGAAGAGTCGGCCGAATCGGGGACGACGATTTGCAGGGGTTGGGAGGTCCGGTTGTCCGCGATGGCGACGCTGTTGGTCCAGTTCCACCGGCCGAGCCGGAGCGGCGTGCCGATGAAGATGCTCGTGGCGCGATTGTCGAACGTCGTCCCCACGGTATCCAGGCCGCCGCCGAGGCGCGGCCGGACCAGCGGCGCGCCGGCGTTGTGGAACGTCTGCGTATTGGTGTAGCTGAACGAGGGTGACCACGTCGCCCAGCTCGCCAGATCGATCGGAGCCGGCGTAACCGAGACAAGTGGCAGGTTCTGCTGCACCAGGTTGTTCGAGAGATTCTGCGTGAGCTTCCCACCGAGGTTGAATGTCCCCCAGGAAAATCGTTTGTCGAAATTTGCCTGGGAGTTGAGCTGGGCCGTAGTAATAAACGGATCGATCGTGTTGCGCTGCACCACCCGTCCGCTCGTCCAGTAATTGACGCTGGCGGCGAAGCGGGTCCGACTGTTGAAACTCTGCGTGTGATACCAGTTGATCTGATTCGAATGGGCGGCGGCGTCGAGCTGGCTGAGGCGCGAGAACGACACGCTGCCGTCCACGAACCGGTCGAGCCAGCGGTAGTGCATCTGCCCGTTCACCGAGAAGCTGGTCCCCGAGAACCAATCCGCCGACGTCAGCACGTCCACGTAGTCGTTCAGGACGAAGTAGTACCCGAGGTTCGACACGTGGCGCCGGTAGCCCCGCGTCGGGCGCACCAGATCGTTCAGGCCGAAGCGCGGCACCAGCATCCCGCTGCGGCGCCCCGGCCGGATGTCCTGGAAGATGAACGGCAGCCACAGGATCGGGACGTCGCGCACGTAGAGCACCGCGGGACGCGCCACCATCACATTCTTGTTGAGCCACTTCACTTCCCCGGCGGCGAAGTGATACCCGGGGACCGGCCGCTCGTCCGAGGTGATGTTGCTCCGGGCGCCGTACAGCCGCGTCGAACCCGAGTCCACCGCCAGGTTCCCCCGCATGAACCAGGTGGCGCCGCCCTGCTGGAAGTCGGTGAGCGCCTGGGTGACGGTGCCGCGGCGGATACAGGTGTCATAGCGCATCCCCTCGCCGACGAGCACGGTGGGCGGGGAGCTTTGCGAACCCTGGTCGAACAGCCGCGGATTCCCGGTCGCGTCGAGCCGGCAGCTGGCCTCCCGGTAGTGCACCGAGTCCGCCTCGAGCTTGGTGCCGTCCCGATCCACGAACGCTTCGCCCACGAGGACGATGGTCTGGCTGTCGCCCAGCACGAGGAGGGTATCGGAGACGTAGTGGGTGATCCGGAACCCCACGAACTTGAGCAGCGAGTCCATCACCGGGTCGGACGGCGGGAACGTGCGGGTCGGGCCGGTCGGCAGGCCGAGTTTGCGCGCGGTCGCCGTGTCGAGCGGACGGCCGGCGACCGCCGCCGAGTCCGAGCGGCGCGTGGTATCGGGCCGAGCCGGTTGTTGCGCCGACAGACCCCGGCCGGGCCAGGCAAGCGCCGCGACGAGGAGGGCGCCGGCGGCCCCAGCCCGGATCGCCTCCCGTGCCTTGCGCCGCATCACGACCCACGCGCACCAGATGCTGACCTCGTACAGCAGGAGGAGCGGGACCATCATCATCAGCATCGACAGCGCGTCGGGCGGCGTGAGGAACGCCGCAAGCGCCGCGGCGACCAGCAAGGCATAGCGGCGGTTGCGTCGCAGGCCTGCCGGGGTCACGAGTCCGAGCGAAGTGAGGATGATGATGACGAGCGGCAGCTCGGTGACGGCCCCGAAGGCGAGAATGATCTGGGCGGCGAATCCGAAATAGCGGTCGGCCGTGATGATCGGCTGCAGCGCCTGATTCTGAAAGCCGAGCAGCACGGCCAGGGCACGCGGCAGGACCAGGAAGTATCCGCCCGCTGCGCCCGCGATGAACAGGAACATCCCGCTCACGAGGGCCGGCACGACGATGCGCCGCTCGCGCTCGTACAGCGCCGGCGCAAGAAACGCCCAGACCTGATAGAGGACGTACGGGGAGGTCACGACGAGGCCGACGATGAACGCGAACTTCAGGGTAATGAAGAACGGATCGGTGGGGCTCGTGTAGTTGAGCTTCCCCCCCGGCAGGTGGGGGGCGATCGGCCGCATCAGCAGACCGATGACGTCGATCCGCTCCACCACGATCCAGCCGAGCACCGTCCCCAGCACCACCGCGACAAGGGTCTTCAGCAGACGCCAACGCAGCTCCTCGAGGTGATCGAGGAACGGCATTTCGCCGCGGGGAGAGACGTCAGCCACGAGCGGAGGGGCTAGCGCCCCAGGGATTGCAGCTTGTCGCGCGCGAGGTTGGCCTCGTCCGATCGCGGATAGCCGGCCAGCACACGCGCGTAATAGGTGCGCGCGGCCGCCTTATCGTTCCGCTGTTCGGCGAGGAGGCCCAGCTTATAGAGCGCCGATGGCGCCCGCGGCGAGTTGGGATAGCGCTTCACCACGTCCTGGTACACCGCGGCAGCCGAGTCGGGATTCTCGGCGGCGAACGACTCGCCGACATAGTAGAGGGCATCCGGGGCGTGCTCGTCGTCGGCATACAGCCGGAGGAATTCCCGGAACCCGAGCCGTGCGGTCGTGAAGCTGCCGCGCCGGTACTGCTGCAGGGTCAGGTCGTACATCTGGTCGGGACCCGGGCCCGACGTGGGGGGCGCCGCCGGAGACGGTGCCGCGCCTGCCGCCCCGGTGGTATCGACCGGCGCGGGCACCGGGGCCGGATTCGACAGCCGGCTGCGAAGCTCGGACAGCCGCTGCTGACTCTGTCCGGTCAGCTCCTGTAACGAGCCCAGCTGCTGCTGCACCGTCTGCAAATCGCTCCGGATGTCGCCGCGAATCTGGACGAGCGCATTCTGCTCGGCGGACAAGGTCGCTTGCACGGCGGCGAGCACCCGCGCGAGCGAGTCTCGCTCGACCCGGCGGGCGCTGTCGGCGTGCGACAATTCGCTCCGCAGCGCCTCGACCTGCAGCTCGACTTTCCGGACGTCACCCCGCAGGGCGCATCCGGCCAGGAGCCCCAGGCCGAGGAGCCACGGCGCGCGATGCAACGACACGTGCTTACGGCTTCCGCAGCACGTCCCCACCGCTCAGAATCTCGAATTCATCGCGGCGGTTCTGCGCCCAGGAGTCCTCGTCGTGCCCCATGGCGACGGGGCGCTCTTCTCCGTACGAGGCGGTTTCGATCCGGCTGGCATCGACCCCGTGGGCCACCAGGTAGTTCTTGGCGGCCGTCGCGCGGCGATTGCCGAGCGCGAGGTTGTACTCATCCGAGCCCCGCTCGTCGCAGTGCCCGCTGATGCGGATATGCAGGTCGGGGTTGGCGTTCAGGATGGCGACCTTCTGGTCCAGCGCCCCCTGATCGTCGGGCCGCAGAATGGCCTTGTCGAAGTCGAAATGGATCATGGCCGCGAGCATGTTCCGCACTTCCGCCGCGGCGGCGGCGGCCGCAGCTGCGGAATCCGCCTCGCGTTGCCGGGCGATGCGCTCCGCTTCTTCCTGCGCCCGCCGGGCTGAATCGGCGGCCGCCGAATCGGCGCGGGCCCGCTCGGCCGCGGCGATCGAATCGGCATTGGGCTGCGGCGCGGGGGCCACTTCGGGCGCCTTCTTCCCGCAGGCGGCGGCGACGAGCGCCACGCTGAAGCCCATCAGGACCAGCGAGTGGACGCGTTTCATCGTGTCATGTTCTCCCAGTTCAGGGGTTGGGTGAGACGGCCTCCGGTATCCTCGGCGACCAGGCCGGCAGGCGTGCCCCACTCTGCTGCAACAAGGGACGGATGCGGCCCGTCTCCAGATCGATGACCCACAGCTGGCGATAGCCGCTGCGGTCCGACACGAAGGCCAAGTGACGGCTGTCTGGTGCCCAGGTAGGGTCCTCGTTGCGGCCGAGCGACGTCAGCTGTCGCACCGACCGGGTCCGTACGTCGAGCACGAAGACCTGCAGCGTGCCGCCGACATCCCGATGGAAGGCCACCGACTGCCCGTCGGGAGACCATTCCGGGGCGTTGGACGATCCGGTCACCCCATAATCAAAGGGGGCGAACAACTGCTGATCGGTGCCGTCAGCGCCCATGACATAGATCTGCGGCAGCCCGGGCCGCGTCGAGACATACGCGATGCGCTGCCCGTCGGGGCTGTAGGTCGGAGACAAGTTGTCCCAAAGGCCCCCCCTGGTCAAGCGCTGGAGACAGCAATTGTCGCGCATGTTCACCGTATACACGTCGGTGCCCTCTTCGGTCGCGCGGCTGAAGGCGAGCGTCTTGCCGTCGGGAGAGAAGGCAGGCGTGAAGTCGAGCGATTTCCCGGTCGTGACGACGCTCACGCGGTGCCCGGTCGCCACGTCCTGCACGAAGAGGGTGCCGTGCCCCTCGGTGAATTCCATGTAGGCGAACCGGCGCCCATCCTTGGCCCAGGCCGGCGACATCGCTTGATGATCGGTCGATGAGACCAGCTTCACGTCCGCGCCATCCTGGTCGATGCGGTACGCCTTCCCATCCCGCACGAACAGGATCCGGGTGGCCGCGAAGCCCGGAGCGCCGAGCGTCGCCTGGAGCACCTGGTCCGCGAGCCGATGCACCGCCAGGCGGAACCCCGGGTCGCTCAGCGCCGGCAGCACCTGGCGGAAGGTGCGGCGGATGCCGCTCGCCGCGACGTCGTGGACGACGACGACCGTCGTATCGCCGACGCGACGCGCCTCGACCGCGAAGTCCGCGCCGAGCGCTCGATACAGAGGATAGTTGAGCCCCGGCGCCGGACCGCGCGTAGCGCGGGGCGGGTCACCGGGGCCGAGACTGGTCGAGTCGCCGCCCGGCAGGGTGATGACCTCGAAGCGATCGCTGTAGTCGAGGTCACGGCTGACGATGGTGCGCACGGAGTCGAGTCCGGCCTGGCTGCCCGGCAGAACGACGAGTCCGGGACGCACGCCCGGCCGATAGACAATCCCGATGCGCACGCCGCGGTCGATCGCGGACGTATCCTGGGCGGACAGGCGGATCGGCGGATGGGCGGACAACACGGCCGCCAGAAGCAGCAGCCTTCCGTCCGCCCATCCGGCAATCCGGCAATCCACCTTCATTGGCGCTGCCCCGAGAAATAGAACCGGACGAACAGCACATCGGGCACCCAGCCATCCGGCAGCGTGCCGAACGCCTTGAACCGTCCCGCCTCCTCGATCGCGCCCTGAGCCTCGAGGTCGAAGGCGAAATTGCCGGACCGTTTCACGAACTGCAGGTCAGTGACGCTACCGTCCCGATGCACCATGAAGCCGACCTCGGCCTCGAGCGGCGTGTTGTCGAGCGGCCGCTGCCAGCGACGCAGCACCTGCGACACGATGTTCTGCAGGTATTCGGGGAACGGGAACTCGACCCCCTCGGTACTGACGGTGGCCACGTCACTCCCGGTGCTCGGGGCCTCGCCTGGCAGGCGCGTGACCGGATTGGTCCGAGGGGCGGCTTCGCGTTTCTTGGAGTCGGCCACCGGCGGCGGAGCGGCAGGCGACACCGTGTTCTTCGGCACGGGCTTCGCGGTCGGTGCCGGCGGCTCCTTGGGAGCCGCCTCACGCTCGACCGCGGGAGGCGCGGGTCGCTGGTCGGGCGTGAGGTCGGGGGCCGCGACCAGGTGCACCCGGTAGGTCGGCGGCGCCGAGCGCGCGCCCGAGGCCGAGGCGAGGAAGAACGTCAGGGCGACACCGTGGACCGCGATCGTCCCGACGAGACCGAGGGGAACGTTGGTGACGACGCGCGCAGTGCGGGTCACGGCCCTGTGGTCTCCGGCTCGGCGACGAGGCCGACGTCGCTCACGCCGGCCGCCCGGATCACGGCGAGCACCTGCACCACCGATGCGTAGGGGACGCGACCATCGGCGCGCAGATAGACGCCCGTGGGGTGGCGACTGCGCACGAACGCCGGGAAGGTGGCTCGGAAATCGTCGTAGGAGAGGGACGACTGGTCGAGGAACACCCGTCCGGTGCGATCCACGGTCACGACGAGGCCGGACTTCGGCTCGATCGGCCGCACCTCGGCGCGCGGCAGGCGGACGTCGACGCCACCCTGCATGATCGGCGCGGTGATCATGAAAATGATGAGCAGGACGAACGCCACGTCGACGAGACTGGTGACGTTGATGTCGGCGTTGAGCGGTAGCTCGCCGTGCCCCCGCAATCCGCCACCGCCGCCCACGAGACCGGCCATGCGCTAGAGCCTCCCCTCGCGTGCCAGGGTGCCGATGATCTCCTGGGCGAATCCCTCGAGCTCCCCGGCAAACAGTCCGAGCCGGCTCACATACAGGTTGTACGACATCACCGCCGGGACCGCCACGGCCAAACCCGCGACGGTGGTGACGAGGGCTTCGGCGACTCCCGGAGCCACGGCCCCGATATTCCCCGATCCGCCGACCGCGATCCCGATGAACGCGTCCATCACTCCCAGCACCGTCCCCAACAAACCGAGCAGCGGACTCACCGACCCGAACGTCGCGAGCCACGGGATGAAGCGCGCGGCGGCATCCCGCTCCGCGGCGACCTCTTTGGCGAGCACCATGCGCAGCGCCTCGAGCTGCATCATCGTCAGCGTCGGCGCCGAAGCGGGCCCCGCGGGCTCCCGCAGCACGCCGGGCTTGAGGTGCGAGAAGAACTGGACGGCCTCGCGCAGCAGGCGGTTGTACGGTGAGGGCGGCAGCCGCATGGCCGTGTGATAGGCCTCTTCGAGGCGATTGGCCTTCTCGATTTCCTTCATGAAGCGATCAGCCTGACGCCGCACGTGCCGGAATTGCCACCACTTCAGGATGATCAAGTACCACGACACGACCGAGAACACCACGAGGACCGCGAGCACGATCTTCGTCTCGCGACTCGAGGTGAGCACCAGCTCCCACGGTGACGTGGGAATCGCCCGTCCGACTTGCAGGAACACGCTACCCCTCCGCGATCCAGCGCACCGTGCGCGCGAGCCCCTCGGGTAACGCCACCCGGGGGCGCCAGCCGAGCTCCCGCCCGGCCTTCGAGACTTCCAGAGCGCTCCGGAGGATCTCCCCAGCCCGCCCCGGCGCCCGCCGCACCTCACTCGTCCGGCCGGCGGCCTGGGCGATCAGCTCGGCGAGTCGGTTGACCGTCGTCTGTACCCCGGTGCCGACGTTATACGCTCGGGCGTCGAGCGACGTGAGCGGCAGCAGGGGACGCTCAGCGGCGAGCAGGTTGGCCGCGGCCACGTCTTCGACGTACACCAGATCTCGCGTCTGTTCCCCATCCCCGTAGATCGTGATCGGGTCGCCGGCGAGCAGCCGCTTCCCGAAGATGGCCACCACGCCCGCCTCGCCGTGCGGATTCTGCCGCGGGCCGTACACGTTACTGTATCGCAGGGCCACCGCCTCGAGCCCGAACAGCTGCGAGAACGTCGCGAGGTAGTACTCCGAGGTCAGCTTGGCGGTCCCATACGGCGAGGCCGGCAACTTGGCGGCCGTCTCGGGAGTCGGCGTCGGGGCGCCGTCGCCGTAGACCGTCCCGCCGGAGGAGGCGAAAACGACGCGGCGTACTCCGCCGGCGCGCGCGCCCTCCAGGAGGTTCAGCAGGCCCACGACATTCACTTGGGCGTCGAACACCGGGTCCTCCACGGACCGCCGCACGTCCATCTGCGCCGCATGGTGATTGAGGACCGCGAACCCGCCGCCGGCGAGCAGCGCCCGCGCTTCCGGAGAGCGGACGTCCGCCCGTACGAGCCTCACGCCCTCCGGGAGGTTCTCGGCCCGCCCTGTCGACAGATCGTCGAGGACGGTGACCTCATCGCCGGCGGCGAGATGCGCCCGTACGATGTGCGAGCCGATGAACCCGGCCCCGCCCGAAACCAGCACCCGTCGTTTCATGCGCGTGCGCTTCCTCCTCGAATAGCCGACGGAGGGGCGCCGTGGTCCGACCCCAGCGCCTCCCGCCTGCTCGTCATCGGAATGTGCGGCGTCTCCATGCCCACCGGCCCCGAGGTCACGACCGGAGCCAGGTGGGTCGAAGTCAGGAGGGCATCTTCTTGATCAGGCGCACCGGCATGCCGGAGCTCAGGGCGGGATTCGACATGCCGATCACGATCACCGACGCGGTGTGCTCGCGCGTGTGCGCCACGAGGAGCTGCACGCGGACCTCCTCGGACCGCGCGCCGACTTCGCCCGAGGCCGGGCGATAGGCCTCGAACACGTCACCCAAGGCCACACCGTCCGCCCGCCCCTTGTCGATGAAGAGCACCTGGAGCGAGGTCGCGAGTACGTGCTCGTCGCGCATCCCGAGCAGGTGCCCTTCCAGACCCTGATCCACCGCGGCCGGCCGCACAGCGCCAGGATCCCTGAAGGGCTCGAGCGGCAGCGCCAGGCTCCCTTCGCGGATGCGGCCGAACTGCATGATGACCTGCGCCAGGACCTGCCGCTGCTGCACCGCCACCACCCGCGCCACGCCCTGCGGCACTACCACCTCGCCCCACGGATCGAGCGTCCGGTCGATCCGCGCGATCAGCAGGGAATCCCCCACATGGTATGACGCTTGCGCCGGCGGCACGATCGCGATCTCGGCGAACTGTCCGGCGACGCCCGGATCAGTGAGCACCGGGATCGACGGTTTCGCCGTGTTGCCCACCACCCGCGCCCAGGGCAGCTGCTCGCCCTCGGTCAGGAAACCCGATGCGTAGAACTCTCCGCGCCGCACCGGCCGGTAGACCTGGTGCGCGTACATGCGCAGGACGTCCTGCACCTGCTGTTGCTTGGTCGCCTGACGATCGAAGATCGTCCCGGGCCCTTCGGGCTCGGGTGGCGGCGCAGGGACGACGACCTGGGCGGTATCGGCGGGCGTCGTATCGGGCGCGGCGGCAATCGTATCGGCCGCCGTCGTGGTGTCGCGGGTTGTCGTATCCGCGACGCCTTGGGGAACTGTCTGCGCCGTGTCCACCGGGGCTTCGGCGATGCCGCCGAGATCGAGCACTTCGCCGGGGTAGATCCAGTGCGGGTCTTCGACCACTGCCGTGTTGCGTCGGTAAATCTCCGGCCACAACAGGGGGTCGGCGAAGTATTGCTGCGAGATCGACCAGAGGGTCTCACCGCGCGCCACGACGTGACTACCGGCGGCGGGAGCGGCCATGGTGGAGTCCTGCGCAGCGAGCACCGCCGCCACGGGCAGGGCGACCACCACGGCCGCCATGATGCGGCTAGAACGGCAGATCGTCGTCCTCCTCATCCAGCGCCTCCGGGAACGCGTCGAGCGACTCGGACTTGCCTTCCGGCGCCACCTTCGCCGTCGCCTTGGCGCGCGTGTAGTCCCCCGACCCCTCACTGGCGGCGCCCCGGGGCGACAACAGGATCACTTCGCGGGCGATGATCTCGGTGACGTAGCGGGTCTGCTTCTCCTTGTCTTCCCAGGTGCGGTATTCGATCCGCCCATCGACGTAGATCTTGTCCCCCTTTTTCATGTACTTCTCGGCGAGATCAGCGAGCTGGAATCCCTTGTTGTTCCAGCAAATCACCCGATGCCACTCGGTCTTTTCTTGTTTTTCGCCGTTTTGGCCGGTCCACTGGCGGCTGGTGGCCAGGGACAGGTTGGCCACACGGGACCCGTTATTCGTGCTGCGGACTTCGGGATCGGCCCCCAGGTTGCCGATCAGCTCGACTCTATTCAGGCTTCGACTCACGGCTGCCTCCAGGCATTAGGCGGGCGGGGGCCAAGGATGCCCCAGATTATATGGCCCGCAAGTCATTCTGTCAATCAAAGATACGCCACTTGTACCATTCCTACGCGGTCGGTCCGACTGCCGGAATGGCGGCTCGCAGCAGCACCGCGTCCTCCACCGGCCGACGATAATATCGCCGCCGTCGACCGACGTCCCGGAACCCGAACGACTGGTACAGCCGCTGGGCGGGGAGGTTCGATTCACGGACTTCGAGAAACGCTTCCCGCACGCCGGCCGCGGAGAACGTGGCGAGGAGCTGCCGGACCAGCGCCGTGCCGATACCACGCCGCCGGGCCTGCAGCGATACGCCGAGGTTCAGAATCTCTCCCTGGTCGAGGACCGAGCGCCCGACGACGTAGCCTACGATCCCCGGGCCATCCTCGGCGACGAGAATCCGCATGCCGGCCGCCAAGCAGTCCTCGAAGTCGCCTCGAGACCAGGGATCGGTGAAGGCGATGCGCTCGATCGCGACCAGGGCCGGCAGGTCAGCTGCCCGGGCTGGACGGATGCGACAGCGGGCGTCCGTGACGTGCCTCCCAGCGGGCCTGGGCTTCCGCGGGGCGGCCGTACTCGGGCTCCGCCGCCGAAGCATCGGTGAGCAACCGCCCGGCATCGGCCCGCGCATGCAGCGCCAGCAGCGACACGGCCGCGGGCTGCAAGCCGGCGAGCGGCAGCGGCGGCGTGCCGGTCCACCGTTCCATCTCGTCGGCGAACCGCGTCGCCCCGTCACCCACGGCGATGCGGGGGCGCAGCGGGCTGCGGGCGATGAGCTCCTCCGGCGTGCACGTCATCGGGAGTACCACCGGCTCGACGCGCGTGGGGTGCACGATGTACAGTGCCGCGAATACCTGGCCTCGCAGCGCGTCGAAGCACACGGCCACGGGAACGGACCCGAGCACGGCGCTGGCCCCGGCCGCGGCGGCCAGCAGCGACGGCACGGCGAGGAGCGGCAGACCGCGCTCCTGGGCGAGGCCTTTTGCCGCCGCCCAGCCGATCCGCAGGCCGGTGAAGCTTCCTGGACCATCGGCGATGACGATCCCGGCGAGATCCGCCGCCCGAGCGCCGAGTGGGGCGAGCGCGCGATCCACCAGGTCGACGATCTGCGCGGCCTGCGCACGCGGGCCGGCGACGGCGGTCACGCTCTCGGCGACGGGCGGCGGACCAACTGCGACCGAGGCGACGGCGCTCGCCGTATCAATGGCGAGCCAGCGATCGCTCACCGCTCCTCCAGGATCCGGAATTCGGGATCCGCGTCGTGGCTCAGCAGGAAGTACCGGTCGAGCGGCGGCATCATGTGGCCCGCCTTTTCCGGCCATTCGACGAGGAGGACGGCCTTCTGCTGGAGAATGTCGTCCAGGCCCAGATCGCGGGCCTCCTTGGACGAGCGCAACCGGTAGCAGTCGACGTGGAACACGGGACCCGCGGGCGCCTCGTAGCGATGGACCAGGGCGTAAGTCGGGCTCGTCGCGGGGACGGCGGCCCCCAGACCGCGGCAGATGGCCTGGACGAGCGTCGTCTTCCCGGCGCCCAGGTCCCCCGAGAATCCGATGATGGCCGGGGCGCGGAGCCCCTGCCCCAGGTTCTCACCGAACCGGTTGAGCTCGTCCACGCCCAGGCGCACGCCGTCCTCCTCGCGGTTCTTGCTCCGCCTTCAGCTCCAGCAGTTGATCCCGTAGCAGCGCCGCCAGCTCGAAATCCAGCGCTTCGGCGGCGGCCTGCATCTGCGATTCGAGCAGCCGGATCATCGACTCCCGCTCGGCCGCATCAGCCGGCCGGTGGACGGGCTCGGCCGGCACGCGGCTGCCGCGCGCATCCGCCACCCGAGTCACGAAACGGATATCCACGACCGACTTGACGATGGAGCGCGGGGTGATGTCATGCTCGACGTTGTACGCCTGCTGACGAGTCCGCCGCCGGGTCATCTCGTCCATGGCGCGTTGCATCGAACCGGTCATGCGGTCGGCATAGAGGATCGCCTTGCCGTGGAGGTTGCGCGCCGCCCGCCCGACCGTCTGGATGAGCGAGCGGTCGGACCGGAGGAACCCCTCCTGGTCCGCGTCCAGCACGGCGACGAGCGACACCTCGGGCAGATCGAGTCCTTCGCGCAGCAGGTTGATCCCAACCAGCACATCGAACTCACCGAGCCGCAGGCCGCGGATGATCTCCACGCGCTCGATCGCGTCGATCTCGGAGTGCAGGTAGCGCACGCGGACGCCGTGCTGCTGCAGATAGTCGGTGAGGTCCTCCGCCATGCGTTTCGTAAGCGTCGTGACGAGTACCCGCTCGGCCGCCCGCGTGCGCTCGCGAATCTCGTGCAGCAGGTCGTCGACTTGCCCTTTCACCGAGCGGACTTCGACCTCGGGATCGACGAGCCCGGTGGGACGGATGATCTGCTCCACCACGACGCCTTCCGAGAGCCGCAGCTCCTGCTCTCCGGGCGTGGCCGAGACGAAGACCATCCGAGGCACCAGTGCCATGAACTCGTCGAACCGGAGCGGCCGGTTGTCGAGCGCCGAGGGCAGCCGGAACCCATAGTCCACCAGCGTCTGCTTGCGCGAACGGTCGCCCTCGAACATGCCACCGATCTGCGGCAGGGTCTGGTGCGACTCGTCGATCACGCAGAGGAAATCAGGCGGAAAGTAGTCGAGCAGCACGGATGGACGTACGCCCGGGTCGCGTCCCGTGAGATGGCGTGAGTAGTTCTCGATGCCGCTGCAGCGGCCGACCTCGAGCAGCATATCCACGTCGAACAGCGTCCGGGACTCCAGCCGCTGGGCCTCCACCAGCTTGTTCTGCGCCCGCAGCACCGCCAGCTGCTCCTTCAGCTCGGCCCGGATCGCCGCCACCGCGCGCTCGACCGTGGGCCGCTCGGTCACGAAGTGGGTCGCCGGGTACACCACGGCCCGGCTCAGCTGGGCGATCGCGGTGCCGGTCGTCGGATCGATCTTGGTGACCCGCTCGACCGCGTCGCCCCACAGCTCGATCCGGACGCCCTGTTCGTCGTAGGCCGGAAAGATCTCGATCGTGTCACCCCGCACCCGGAACGTGCCGCGCTCGAACGCAACGTCGTTACGCGGGTAGTTGATGCGCACCAGCTCTTCGAGGAGCGCGTCCCGCCCCCGCTCCTCCCCCACGTCGATCGTCACGAGCAGGCGGCGGTACGCCTCGGGATCGCCCAGGCCGTAGATCGCCGACACGCTGGCGACGATCACGACGTCCTCGCGTTCCAGCAGGCTGGATGTCGCCCGCAGCCGCAGCGCGTCGATGTCGTCGTTGATGGACGAATCCTTGGCGATGTAGGTATCGGTCTGCGGAACGTAGGCTTCGGGCTGGTAGTAGTCGTAATAGGAGATGAAGAACTCCACCGCGTTCCGCGGGAAGAACGCCTTGAGCTCCCCGTACAGCTGCGCCGCGAGCGTCTTGTTGTGGGAGAGCACCAGCGTGGGGCGCGCGTGTGCCGCGATGACGTGAGCCATGGTCATCGTCTTCCCAGATCCGGTCACGCCCAGCAGCGTCTGGTAGCGGTCTCCGCGCTGCAGCCCCGCGACGAGGGATCGGATCGCTTCCGGCTGGTCGCCCGCTGGGCTGAAGGGCGAGACGAGTTCGAACGGCATGACCGAAAGCTAACGACCGCGCCAAGACCGCGGTCAGGCCTGCGCCTGGTGGGTCCCCACGTCGCGGCGCGCGATCTCGGTAACGCCTTTCACCCGGCGCACGGCGCGCAGGACCTTGTTCAGGTGGGTGTGGTTCTCGACCTCGACCAGCATGTGGCCGTATACCGCACCGTCGCGCGAGGAGAGCTCGGCGTGGCGGATGTTGGTCCCCGTCTGACTCACCGCTTCACAAATATCCGCGTAGAGGCCGCGGCGGTCCTCTCCCGCGACCACGAGCCGGACGACGAATGTCTCCCCCTCGGATTCCTGCCAGTCGATCTCCACGCGGCGCTCGGCCTCGGCCGAGAGCGGCAAGAGGTTGGGGCAATCGCTGCGGTGGATCGAGATCCCACGTCCCTGGGTGACGTATCCCACCACCGGGTCGCCCGGCACCGGCTGGCAGCACTGCGCGTAGCGGACCATGAGGCCGTCGACGCCCTGGATCCGGATGCCGCGCCCCAGTCGCAGGCGCTGGATCACGCGGCCGAACGCCGTCGGCTTGGGCGCCTGCAGGTCTTCGACGGAGATGTCCGGATAGAGGGCGCGCATCACGAGCCCGAGCGCGACGTCCCCCCGCCCCAGCACGGCCTCGAGCTGCTCGGCGGTCCCCACGGAGAGGGCAACCGCGGCCCGCGCCAGCTGATCCGCAGCGGGCGGCTCGAGGCGCCGGCGGCGAATCTCGCGGTCCAGGATCTCCTTCCCGAGCGCCACACTGCGGGTGTGCTCTTCCGACCGGATCCACTGGCGGATCTTGTGGCGCGCCCGCCCGGTGTGCACGTGCGCGAGCCAATCGCGCGACGGGCGGGCTTGCGGGCTGGTCAGGACTTCGACCGAATCGCCGTTCTTCAGCGGCCGGTGCAGCGGGGCGATGCGGCCGTTCACGCGAGCTCCGTGGCAGCGGTAGCCGACCTCGGTATGTACGGCGAACGCGAAATCGATGGGCGTCGCTTCCTTGGGAAGCCGTTTCACGTCGCCCCGGGGCGTGAAGACGAAGATCTCGTCCTGGTAGAGATCGACCTTCAAGAACTCGAGGAACTCCTCCGGGGAATGCGCGTCCTGTTGCAGCTCGAGCAGCTGCCGGAACCAGGCCAGGTGGCGATCGAGCTCGTCGGGCCCCTTGCCCTCCTTGAACAGCCAGTGGGCCGCGATGCCGTATTCAGCGGTGCGATGCATGTCGCGCGTGCGGATCTGGATCTCGTAGAGCTGGCCGGCCGGCCCGAACACCGTGGTGTGGAGCGACTGGTAGCCGTTCGACTTCGGACTCGCAATGTAGTCCTTGATCCGCTCCTGGAGCGGCGTCCACTGGTGGTGAATCACCCCCAGGGCGTGGTAGCAATCGGCGACGGAGTTCACCAGCACGCGCATCGCGAGCAGGTCGTAGATCTCCTCGAACGGCTTCTCGCGCCGCTTCATCTTCTTGCTGATAGACCACAGATTCTTCGGCCGGCCGGTGATCTCGAAATCGGTGAGCCCGGCGCGTTTCAGCTCGTCGGTCAGCGGCACCCGCAGCCGCTCGATGGTCTGGTCCCGCTCCGACCGCCGCGCCTGGATCTTCTTGAGCAGGACACGGTAGTCCTCCGGCTCCAGGAAGCGGAACGCCAGGTCCTCGAGCTCGGCCTTCACCCCCGCCATACCGAAGCGGTGCGCCAGCGGGGCGTAGATCTCCTGCGTCTCGAGCGCGATGCGCCTCCGCTTTTCCTCGGAGAGATGCTCGAGCGTCCGCATGTTGTGCAGCCGGTCGGCGAGCTTGATGATGATGACCCGGGCGTCTTTGGCGATGGAGAGGAGCAGCTTGCGATAATTCTCCGCCGCCGCCTCCTCGGCGGAGCGGAAGGTGAGCCCCGACAGTTTGGTCAAGCCATCCACGAGGTCGGCGACCTCGCTCCCGAACTCCCGCCGGATCTGCTCCAGGGGGATGTCGGAATCCTCCACCACGTCGTGCAACAGCGCCGCCGCGATGGTCGTCGAGTCCATCTGCTGCTCGGCAAGAATCGTCGCCACCGCTACGCTGTGCGACACGAAATCCTCGCCGGACTTGCGCTTCTGGCCCGAATGGGCGCGGGCGCTGGTGGCGTAGGCCCGGCTCAGGAGGTCCAGGTCGAGGCGCTCGCGCAGCGGCGCCAGGGCCTTGGCCAGCTCGGGGGCCAGGGTGGGAGCGGCGGTCGTCACGCGTGGAGGATGGCGAAACCGGGGTTCTAGAGCAAGCCGGCCTCGGCAAAACTCACGTATCGCTCGCCTCCGATGATCACGTGATCATAGACGGGAAGGTCCAGCAGCCGTCCGGCGTCCACCAGCTGGCGGGTGACGGCCCGGTCGTCGGTGGAGGGCGTGGGATCCCCGCTGGGGTGGTTGTGGACCACGATGATGCCCGCCGCCGCCTCGGCAATCGCCGCCCGGAACACTTCGCGCGGATGTACGAGGGAGCTGTTCAGGATGCCGCGCGTGATGAGCAGATCGGCGAGCACCTGGCTCTGGCTGCCCAGCGCCAGGACGTGGAACTCCTCTACGGTCAGGTCGCGGAGGCGGGGGGCGCACAGGCGGTGGACGTCCGCGGGTCCCGCGATGCGCTCCGGTGGCGGCGCCTGCTCGGCGCCGAGCCGCCGCCCCAGCTCCAACGCGGCCGCCACCCGCGCCGCCTTGGCGCGCCCGACTCCGGGCACCCGTGCCACATCCGCCGCGGGACGACTGGCCAGCCGCACGATCGAGCTGTCGACGCGATCGAGCAGCGCAGCGGCGACATCGAGGGCGCCTTTGCCGGCGCATCCCGTGCCGAGCAGGATCGCGATGAGCTCCTGCACGGTGAGGGCGTGCGTGCCGAGGCGCCAGAGACGCTCGCGGGGGCGATCGCGCGCGGCGGGAGTCGAGATTGCCGAGACCACGGCGCCAACCTAGCCGCCGCCCGCGCTGCGGGCGGTATCAAAGAATTGCGACCGACGCCCTTCGCGTGCCGGCGCTCAGAGCCCGGCGCCGTGACACTTCTTGAACTTCTTGCCGCTGCCGCAGGGGCAGGGGTCGTTGCGTCCCACTCCGGCGTAGGGATTCGGCACGGCGGCGCCGGCCGGCGGGGGGCCTCCCGGCGTGGGCGGGCGTGGACCGGTCGTCGTACTGATGAGGCCGCCGGCATCCGGCTTGGTCGCCACCATCGGCGGCGGCCGGCGCGGCGTGCTCATCCCGCCCAGCGGGGCCGTCGACGTCATGGGCGCGCCGGGCCGCGGCGGCGGCCCAACCTGGATCTGCAGCTTGAGCCAGCGCTCCGTGAACGTGCTGCGGACGTCGTCCATCAAGCCCTTGAACATCTCGAACGCGTCCTGCTTGTACTCGACCAGTGGGTCCTTCTGCCCCCACCCGCGGTACTGAATGCCCGCCTTGAGCTGATCGAGATCGTAGAGGTGATCTTTCCACTTTTCGTCGATCACCGACAGCATGATCTGGGACAGCGCCTGCTCGGCCAGTCCCGAGGGCTCGGCGAGCCGCGCGTCAATCGCGGCGCGGACGACGGGGTCGGTCTCACGGCGCAGCCGCGCCTCGAGGTCGCGCCGCAGCATGCCGTCGGCGTCGCGCAGCTGGGACAGCTTGCCCGCGAACGCCTCCCGTCCGGCCTGTTGCGCCGCGCGCACGAAGTCGTCCCGGGTTCTGACCTTGGTCGGATCGGTCAGGTCCGGCACCGAGAGCAGATAGCGCTGCAGCAGCTCGGTGGCGAGCAGCTCGCGGTCCCAATCGGCGGGATCCTTGTAGATGGCAATGCGCTCGTCCACCAGGCGCTCGGCGGCGGCATCGATCATCCGCAGCGCTTCCGCCTTGAGCTCTTCCCCACCCTCCAGGGCGAACAGCCGCAGCGAGTACATCACCTCGCGCTGCTGGTTCATGACATCGTCGTACTCGAGCAGCCGCTTGCGCGCCTGGAAATTCTGCAGCTCGACGCGCTTCTGCGCCTGGCTGATGGCGCCGGTGACCCACGGGTGCGTGATCACCTCGCCTTCTTCGGCGCCGCCGCGGTCCATCCAGCGCGCGATGCGGTCGGAGCCGAAGAGCCGCATCAGGTCGTCTTCGAGCGACAGGTAGAACACGCTTTGCCCCGGGTCACCCTGACGGCCGGAGCGACCCCGCAGCTGCCGATCGATGCGCCGCGCCTCGTGCCGCTCGGTGCCGACGATCACCAGGCCGCACGGCGGATCCTCGTCGCACCCGAGCTCCTTGATCCGCGCCGCGGTGAGATCCGCGCGCTCGACCGCCTGGCCGAACGCGGGCTCGCCGCGGGACCGGATGCCGCACACCTGACACTGCTTGACGCCGGGGCCGAGTTTGATGTCGGTGCCGCGGCCGGCCATGTTGGTCGCGATCGTGATCGCGCCCGGCTGTCCGGCCTGCGCCACGATCTCGGCTTCCCGCTCGTGGTACTTGGCGTTCAGGACCTCGTGCTTCAGGCCGCGGCGCTTGAGCATACGGGAGAGCGTTTCCGACACTTCGACGCTCACGGTGCCGACGAGCACCGGCAGCCCGCGCTTGTGCTGACGCTCGGCTTCCTCGACGATGCCGTTGTACTTCTCGCGCCGCGTCTTGTAGATGAGGTCGTGCTTGTCCACCCGGCGCACGGGCCGGTTCGTCGGGATGACGACCACCTCCAGCTTGTAGATCTGGAAGAACTCCGTCTCCTCGGTCTCGGCGGTGCCCGTCATGCCAGCGAGCTTCTCGTACATGCGGAAATAATTCTGGATCGTGATGGTGGCGAGCGTCTGGCTCTCCTCCCGCACCGTCACGCCTTCCTTCGCTTCCACCGCCTGGTGCAGCCCTTCCGCCCAGCGCCGGCCCGGCATCAGCCGCCCGGTGAACTCGTCCACAATGAACACCTGGCCGTCCTGGACGACGTACTCGACGTCCTTTTCATACAGGGCGTGGGCCTGCAGCAGCTTGTGGATGATGTGCAGCGTCTCGCTCTTGGCGGCGTACTCCCCTTCGATCACCCGCCGCCGCTCGAGCTTCTCGGCGGGCGAGAGGGTCTCGTCGCGATCGATCACATGCACCGCATGCGAAATGTCGGGCACGACGAACAGCGTCGGATCGTCGGGCGACATGGCTTCGACGCCCTTGTCGGTGAGGTGCACCGAATGCCCGCGCTCGTCGAGCACGAAGTAGAGGTCGTCCTCGACGGTGCGCATCTTCTGATCGCGCGCCGGCAGCTTGCGATCGGCGAGCTTGTCCAGCTCCACCCGCTGCACCGCTGCTTTGATGCCCTGCTCGTTCAAGAGCTTCAGCAGCTTCTTGTTCTTGGGAGTGCCAAGCTGGGCCTGGTACAGATACTTGGCGCCTTCGTACAGCGTCTTCTCGTCTGCCAGCAGGGGCTCGGCTTTGGCGATGAGATCGTTGACGACCGCGGTTTGCCGGCGGACCAGCTGGACGACCTGCGTGTTGTACTGAGCGTACTTGACGTCCGATTCGGCGCCCACGGCCCCGGAGATGATGAGCGGCGTGCGCGCCTCATCGATCAGGATCGAGTCCACTTCGTCGATGATCGCGTAATAGTGCGCGCGCTGGACCCGCTCCTCCAGCCGCCCCACCATGTTGTCGCGCAGGTAATCGAACCCGAACTCGTTGTTCGTGCCGTAGGTGATGTCGCAGCGATAGGCGGCCGAGCGCTCCGGCGACGAGGGCTGGGTGTCGTCGATGCAGCCGACGGTGAGGCCGAGCCAGGTGAAGAGGTGCCCCATCCACTGCGAATCGCGCCGCGCCAGGTAGTTGTTGACCGTGACCAGGTGCGCGCCCTTGCCGGCCAAGGCGTTCAGGTACAACGGCAGCGTCGCCACCAGGGTCTTCCCTTCCCCCGTGGCCATTTCGGCGATCTTGCCCTGATGCAGCACGACGCCGCCAATCAGCTGGACGTCGTAGGGCACCATGTCCCAGGTGAGCTCGTGCCCCGTGACCATCACCTTCGTGCCGCTCAGCCGCCGGCAGGCCTCGCGAACCGTGGCGTAGGCCTCAGGCAGGACCTCGTCGAGCGCGGCTTGGAGCGCGCGGCCGTAGCGTTGCTCGGCCTCGCCCAGCTGATCGGAGAGCCGCGCCCGCTCTTCGGCATCGGGGCAGTCGTGCTTCTCCTTCTTCAGACGCTCCACATCTGCGGCGAGCGCGCCGGTCCGCTCGGCGATCATCCCCCGCAACCTGGCGGTCTGGGTCTGGAGCTCGCCGTCGCTCTGGGCCTTGAGACGCGTCTCGTGCTGGTGAATCGCGTCCACCAGCGGGCGGATGCGCTTCATCTCCCGCTGGAATCGCGTGCCGAACACCTTCGTAAACAGCCGTTTGACCATCGGTCCTCAGTCTAGCGATACAGCCCGTGCGCGGCGATGTACTCCCGCACTGCGTCGGGCACGAGATAACGGATCGACCGGCCTTCAGCCACCCGGCGGCGCACTTGCGTCGCCGAGATCTCCACGGCCGGCACCTCGATCGCCCGCCGGATGATGGGCAAGTCCGGCAGGGGCGACCCGGGGCGCGCGAACACCACGACATCCGCCAGGGCGGGCAACGCCTCCACCTCGAACCAGTCAGGCAGGTCCCGAGCGGCATCCGCCCCCAGCAATAACGTGAACCGGTTCCCGGGCTCCCGGGCTTCGAGGGCGCGCAGCGTGCGCACGGTGTAGGACGGCGCCGGGAGATCGAGCTCGATGGGCTCCATCGCCAAGCGCGGGTTCCCGGCCACGGCCAGCGCCACCATCTCGGCGCGCTGGGCGGGCGTCGCCCCGTGCGCCGCCCGCTTGAACGGCTGCTCCCGCGCCGGCATCAGCCGGACGCGAGCTCCCAGCGCCTCGGCCGCCGTCTCGGCGACCACGAGATGTCCGAGATGAACCGGATCGAACGATCCGCCGAACAGCGCGTCCACGCGCTCAGGGGATCGCGGGGGCGCTGCGATCGGGCGGACAGGACGAATCGAGCCCGCGGGCCTGCGGGTAGAAGCGCCGCAGGTGCGCGCACGTCTCCTGCAGCTCCTCGCGATAGCTGATCGCGCGATACGTGTCGGCGAGGCGCAGCAGCGCGTCGGGCGCCCGGGCCGATTCCGGGTAGTTCGCGATGACGTCCTTGAAGTAGATGATGCCGGAGTCGTAGGCCCGCCGCTTGAAATAGAACAGGCCATTCTTATAGGTCTTGTCGGCAAACCAATCCCGCAGCTGACGCACGTGCAGCTGCGCCCGCGCGGCCGCTTCAGAATCGGGGTAGCGGCCGGCGAGATCCTGATAGACCGCCATGGCTGTCTGGCCGTACGTCGGGTCGAGCTCGGGATTGCGCCACAGCCGCATGTTGGCGTCGCCGGCGCGCAGCAGCGACACGGCCGCGTACCCACTCCCCGGATACTGGTCGGCCACCTGGTGGAAGTCGTGCGCCGCGTCCACCAGCTGCCCCATCTGGAACTCCGACTCCGCCATCGCGTAGTGCACTTCAGGCAGCGACGTGTCGTTGGGAGGCAGCTCGAACTGGACCCGGCGGAAGCTCAGCAGCGCCTGGGAATAGTGGCCGGCCCGGAACTGGGCGCGCGCGCGCCCCAGGAGCTGCTCGGGCGCGAGAGCCTCGGGGCGTGCGCCATGCGCGCACGCCGCCAACGTCAGGGGGAACAGCCATCGACATGCGCGCATCGCTCTCACGGTTGCGGGGGTGCGGCGGCGCTGTCGGCCCGGCCCAGCGCGTTGAGTTTCTCCTGCGCGCGCTGCGCCAGGGAATCACCCGGCACACCGCCGATCAGGGACTGCTGATAGAGATCCACCGCCCCGGCGACGTCGCCCCGGGCCAGGGCCACATCGCCCAATCCGACATACGCCGCCCGGGTGACCTCGATCGCCGACCCGGGCGTCGCCGCGCGGCGGAACCATTCCTCCGCATCGCTCGGGTGGCCGGCCGCGAGGGCTGCCTGGCCGCGCATCAACGCGCAGCGCGCGATACCCTCCCGGGCCGCGTCCTGCACGATCGGCTGGCGCTGGCGCTGCAACACACCGGTAAACACGGCGATGGCCGTGGCGCAGTCCTTGGCCAATGCCGCGGCCTCGCCGAACACGTACAACAATGAATCGGCGCCACGCGCATCGGGCGCGGTGGCGATGGCCGTGGGCAAGTACGCCAGCGCGTCCGCCGTGTTCCCGGCTGCGGCGGCGTCGAGGGCCACGATCCGGGCGTAGGGGCCGAGCGGCCGACCCGGCGCGGCCTCCCGCATCCCCTGGAGGGCCTGCGCCAACGCGGTCCGGTCGTTCACCGCGATGGCCCCACGGGCCACGCGCTCCAGCCCGTCGGCCGCTTCATCCGCGCGGCTGGGGTCCTCCCGAGCCAGGGCACGATACTCCTGTGCCGCGAAGCTGAAGTCGCTGGTGTGCAGGCCGGCCGCGGCGGCCTTGGCATGCAGTCCCGCCTTGCCACCCCCAGCGCGCAGCCCGAGCTGATACTCCGCCTGGGCGTCGGCATACGCCCCCGCGACGTAGTTACGGTCGCCCAGCACTTCGTGGTTCGCCGCGCTCGGCGCACACGCCAGTGCCGCCAGTCCGGCCGCCGCCCAGCCTCTCACAGGGCGCGCTGACGGCCCGAGGGTCGTGGAGCGGACTCGCCCGGCACGCCGATGAGGTCGCCGCGGTCCAGCATGGCGAGATACGCCTCGACGCGCGGATCCTCGGGCCGCCGGCGGCGGCAATCCTCCCACACGACGCGCGCCGACAACCCATCCCCACTCAGGTAGGCCGCCAGGCCGAGCATGGCCGCCGCATCGAGGAAGTTGGGCCGGGACCGCACGATGATCTCGAACTGCTCGCGCGCTTCGAGCACGCGCCCCGCCTGCAGTAGGAGCCGACCCAGCTTGTAGCGCAGGTCGTGGAATTCGGGGCCGAGGGCGAGGGCCGCCTGATACTGGCCGATGGCCTCCCGCATGCCCCCGGCCTCGATGTACGCCTCCGCCAGATGGGCATGGAGATTCGCGAGCTTCGACGCCAGATGCGTGGGGAACCCGAGGCGCGACTTCCCGCCGATCTGTCCTGCCCGGCGCAGCGACTCGGTCGCCTCCTGCTCGCGCCCCAGATCGTTGAGCACCAGCGCGCGGTGCACCAGCGCTTCGACGTAGTGGGGATTGAGCTCCAGCGAGCGGTCCAGGTGCGCCAGCGCTTTCTCCGGCTGCCCGACCAGCGAATAGCACAGGCCGAGCATGTGTTCGGCATCGGCGAACGCGTGGCCGATCGACGAGATCTCCTCGAGCAGGTGGATCGCGCCGTAGTAGTCCTGCAGCTGAAAGCGCTCGCGCGCCTGGTCGACCCGACGCTCAGGACTGGCGTCCATGAATCTCCTTGTACCACGACACAAACCGCCGGACCCCTTCTTCGATTCCCACCTTGGGCCGGTACCCCAGCTCCCGTCCGGAGCGGGATAGATCGGCGGCCGTGAGCGATACATCGCCGGGCTGGTCAGGTCCCCGCTCGATCACCGGCTCACGGCCGGCCGCCGCGGCGATCAGCGCGATCAACCGATCGAGCCGGACCCGGCCACCGCCCCCGAGGTTGAATATCCGCCACGGCTCGGCGCCGTCCCGCCCCGCCTGCGCCGTCCACGCGAGCGCCGCCAGAATGCCGTCTACCACGTCCGAAACATACGTGTAATCGCGCTCGCTCGAACCGTCCCCCCGCATCTGGATCGCCTGGCCGGACACGATCCGGGCGGTGAAGCGGTGGACCGCCAGGTCGGGACGCTGCCGGGGCCCGTACACGGTGAAGAACCGGAGACAGGCGATGCGGGTCGCGTACAGGTGCGAGAAGGCGCGGCAGACGAGCTCCCCCGCCCGCTTGCTGGCGGCATACGGGGAGATCGGGAAATCCGCCGCCGCGTCCTCGGCGAACGGCGCCGGGGTGGATTCGCCGTACACGGAGGACGACGACCCGAACACCACGCGGGTGATGCCCTCGCGCCGCGCCGCATCGAGCAGACGGGCGGTCGCGGTCACGTTGGTCTCCATGTAGGCCGCCGGCTGCTCGAGCGACGGCTGAACTCCGGGCCGCGCGGCCAGGTGGATGATCGCCTCGACGTTCTCCAACGGCAGCGGATCGCGCACCACGTCGCCTTCGGAGAAGAGGAATCCCTTCCGGGTCCGCAGGGCGGCGAGGTTGCGCTCCTTGATGGCGCGCGCGTAGAACGGGTCGAAATTGTCGACGCCGGCCACGTCATGGCCGGCTTCGAGCAGGGCTTCACACAGGTGCGACCCGATGAATCCGGCGGCGCCGGTGACCAGAACTCTGCTCATGCGCTGAGCACTCCGCGGAAGTAGTCGATGGTCCGGGTCAGTCCCTCGTCGAGCGGGACCGCGGGCTCCCACCCCAGCAGCGCCCGCGCACGCGTGATGTCCGGCTGGCGCACGCGCGGATCGTCCACCGGCAATGGGCGCAGCACGATCGCGCTCGTACTGCCGGTGAGGGCCAGCACCCGCTCGGCAAGCTGCCGCACGGTGAACTCCACCGGATTGCCGAGATTGGTCGGATCCGGGGTGCCGCGCTCCAACAACCGCACGATCCCTTCGATCAAGTCGTCGACGTAGCAGAACGACCGCGTCTGCGCGCCATCCCCGTACATCGTGAGGGGCTCGCCCTTCAGGGCCTGCATGATGAAGTTCGAGACGACCCGGCCGTCACGCGGCCGCATCCGCGGACCGAACGTATTGAAGATCCGCACGATCCGGGTCTCGACCCCGTGGAAGCGGTGATAGGCCATGGTCATCGCCTCGGCAAAGCGCTTGGCTTCGTCGTACACGCCGCGCGGCCCGACGGGATTGACGTTCCCCCAGTAGCTCTCGGGTTGCGGATGTACGAGCGGGTCGCCGTACACCTCGGAAGTGGAGGCGAGCAGGAATCTGGCCCGCTTGGCGCGCGCCAACCCCAGGGCTTTGTGCGTGCCCAGCGAACCCACCTTGAGCGTCTGAATCGGCAGCTCGAGATAGTCGACGGGGCTCGCGGGGCTTGCGAAGTGCATCACCGCATCGACCGGTCCTTCCACCTCGATGAAGGTGGTCACGTCGTGGCGCATGAACTGGAACGCCGGATGGTGTTGCAGGTGCGCCAGGTTCGCCTGCGTGCCGGTGATGAAGTTGTCCACCCCGATGACGCGGTGCCCGTCCGCCAACAGGCGGTCGCACAGGTGCGATCCGAGAAACCCCGCGGCCCCCGTTACGAGGATGCGCATGTCAGCGGACGGCCGATGCAATCGTAGGTGAAGCCGAGCTCGGCGAGCCGCGACGGCTCGTACAGGTTGCGCCCGTCCACGATGAGGGCCCGCTTCAGGGCCTGCTTGACGCGGCCGAAGTCCGGGTTGCGGTACTCGCGCCATTCCGTGACGATCACCAGCGCGTCGGCGCCGGCGACCGCGTCGTAGGCGTGCGGCACATACGTGACCCGGTCCCCCAGCACGTGCCGCGCCGTTTCGGTCGCGGCCGGATCGTGCGCCTGCACCGTTGCGCCGGCCGCCAGCAGCGCCTCGATCAGCACCAAGGCCGGACTCTCGCGCACGTCGTCGGTCTCGGCCTTGAAGGCCAGGCCCCACACCCCGATGGTGCGGCCCTTGAGCGCCCCGTCGAAATGGCGCAGCAGCTTGTCGTAGAGCACGCGCTTCTGCCGCTCGTTGCCGGACTCGACGGCCTTGAGCACGCCGAGCGAGACCCCCTTGCCGTCGGCCGTCTTCACCAGCGCCTTGACGTCCTTGGGGAAGCAGGAGCCCCCGTAGCCCGGTCCCGGAAACAGGAAGGCCGACCCGATGCGATGGTCCGCGCCGATTCCCTTGCGCACCAGCTGCACGTCGGCACCGACCGCCTCGCACAGCTGGGCCACCTGGTTCATGAACGTGATCCGGGTGGCGAGCATGGCGTTGGCGGCGTACTTGGTCATTTCCGCCGAAGGGATGTCCATGAAGATGAGCGGGTTGCCCGTGCGCACGAAGGGTCCGTACAACTCCTCGAACACGCGCCGCGATTCGGGATGATCCACACCCACGATCACGCGGTCCGGTTTCATGAAGTCGTCGACGGCAGCGCCTTCCTTCAGGAACTCGGGGTTGGAGCACACGTGGAAGGTCTGCTTCGTGTACTTCGCGATCTCCGCCCGCACCAGCTCGGCCGTGCCGACCGGCACGGTGCTCTTGGTGGCCACGACCTTCGGGCGGTTCATGTGCTGGCCGATGGTGCGGGCCACGGCCAGCACGTGCTGCAGATCGGCCGAACCGTCTTCGTCGGGCGGCGTGCCGACGGCGATCAGGACCACATCCGCCGCCTCGATCGCCGCGGCGACCTCGGTGGTGAAGCGCAGCCGCCCCTCACGCTGGTTGCGCACCACGAGCGGCTCGAGCCCTGGTTCGTAGATCGGCAGCCGGTTCTCCTTCAGGCCCGCGATCTTCTTCGCGTCGACGTCCGCGCACAGAACGTCGTTGCCCGTCTCGGCGAAGCACGCACCGACGACCAGGCCGACGTAGCCGGTTCCTACGACGCAGACCTTCATGGCTTGCTCCGGCTGGCCGCGGGCAGGGCGTGCCGCGTGTCGACGACGAGCTTCGCCTCACGCGCGATGAGCCCGTAGTCGATATTCGAATGGTCCGTGACGATCACGGCGCAATCGGCGCCGCGCAGTGTCGCAGCGCTGAGGGGCACGGACGTGAGATCCACGCCGTCCTCGTGCAGCCGCGCCACGTATGGATCGTGATAGGTCACCACCGCCCCTCGCTGCTCCAGCAGCCGGATCACGTCGAGCGCCGGACTCTCGCGGATATCGTCGATGTTCTTCTTGTAGGCCACACCCACGACGAGCACCTTGCTGCCGCGGACCGCCTTCCCTTGATCGTTGAGGCGGTCGGCGACGCGGGCTACCCAGTACTCGGGCATCTCGGCGTTGATCTCGCCCGCCAGCTCGATGAAGCGCGTCCGGTAATTCAGGGTGCGCATCTTCCACGCGAGATAGTGCGGGTCCAGCGGAATGCAGTGTCCGCCGACGCCGGGGCCCGGCGTGAACTTCATGAAGCCGAACGGCTTCGTCGCCGCGGCGTCGATCACTTCCCACACGTCGACGCCGAGCTTGTCGCACACGATGGCCATCTCGTTCACGAGCCCGATATTCACGCTGCGGAACGTGTTCTCGAGGATCTTCACGAGCTCGGCCGCCTCGGTCGACGACACCGGTACGAGCTGCTCGATTGACGGCTGGTACAGCGCCACCGCCACCTCGAGGCAGCTCGGCGTGATGCCGCCGACCACCTTCGGAGTGTTCCGGGTGCCGAACTTCGGGTTGCCGGGGTCGACCCGCTCGGGCGAGAAGGCGAGGAAGAAGTCCTCGCCGACCTTGAGCCCGGTACTTTCGAGCGCCGGCAGCATCAGCTCGCGGGTGGTCCCGGGATAGGTGGTGGACTCGAGGATCACGAGCTGCCCGCGGCGCAGCGTCTGCTTGATCGAATCGGTCGCCGCGATCACGTAGCTGACGTCGGGATCCTTGGTCTTGGACAGCGGCGTGGGAACCGCGATCGAGATCGCATCCGGCTCCGATAGCCGCGCGAGATCGGTGGTCGCCGAGAACTTCCCGGCCTTCACCGCCGCGGCAATCTGTGCGCTGGGGACGTCCTGGATGTGGGACGTGCCGGCGTTCAGCCCGTCCACCACACGCTTGCTGATGTCGAAGCCCAGCACGCGGTAGCCGGCGTGGGCCAGCTCCATGGCCAGGGGCAGGCCGACGTAGCCCAGGCCGACGATGCCGAAAAGCGCGGAGCGGTCCTTGGCCTTGGCCAGAAGCGCGTCCCGGGGAGACTGCGAAGCCGGTGTCATAGAGTGATCGGGGTTCCTCCGCTCGCGAGCGAGCGCGTGGCCGCTTCCAGCACACGGACGACGCGAACACCGTCCGCGGCGCCCGCGCGGGGAGCCTCCGCGCCCCGCGCCACGCGCACGAAATGCGCGAGCTCGGCACCGAGCGGCTCCACGTTGGGGATCTTGGGAATGAAGATGTCGCCTTCCCGGATGGCGAGACTCTCGCCCCAGGATGCGTAGTCGGGTGGGCGCGTCACGCCCTTGTCGTAGATGCGCAGCTTTTCGCGCGGTTCCATATCGTCGAATACCACCATCTTGCGGTCGCCCACCACGGTGAGCTTGCGTTCCTTGTGCGGGTCGAGCCACGACAGCTGGACGTGCGCCATCGTGCCGCTCGCGAACTCCATGTGGAGGAACACCACATCCTCCACCCCCGGCTGCAGATAGCAGGATCCCTGGGCCGTGACCCGGGCCGGCGCCTCCCCCAGCAAATGCAGGGCCACCGAGACGTCGTGTGGACCGAAGCTCCACAGGGCGTTTTCATCGGCACGGACCTGCCCCAAGTTCACCCGCAACCCGTACATGTAGAGCACGCGCCCCAGTTCGCCGGCGGCCACCAGCGCCCGCAGGGCGTCGACCGCCGGGTGAAACACGAGGAGGTGCCCCACCAGGACCGGCACCTTGCCGGCGGCCGCGGCTTGCGCCACCGCCTCGGCGTCCGCGACCCGCAGTGCAAACGGCTTCTCCACCAGACACGGCTTTCCCGCGGCGATGGCCCGCAGCGCGTACTCGGCGTGGGTCTTGGCCGGCGACGCGATGATGACGGCGTCCACCCGCTGCAGCAGCGCGTCGGCATCCTCCGTCACGAAGGTTGCCGGGTACTGGCGGGCGACCGTTTGGCGGACCTGCTCCCGTGTGTCACAGACCGCCGCCAGCTCGGCGTCGGCGAGCCCCGCCGCCGTCCGGACGTGATTCCTCCCCCACACCCCGGCGCCGATGACGCCGAGTTTCAGCCGGCTCACCGGTAGAACTCGGCGATCGCGTCGACGATGTAGTCGAGCTGCGGCCGGGTAAGCTCGGGGAAGATCGGCAGCGACAGCACTTCCTGCGCCGCCTGCTCGGAGCGCGGCAGACTGCCCGCCGCATAGCCCAGGTGCGCGAAGCAGGGTTGGCGGTGGAGCGGGATCGGGTAGTAGATCGCGCTGCCGATGCCTTTCGCCTTGAGGTGCGCCTGCAACGCGTCGCGGCGCTCGACCCGCAACGTGTATTGATGGAAGATGTGCTCGTTGCCGGGGGCGACCTTCGGCGTGCGGACCGCGCCCACGCGGGCCAACGCGGCGTCGTAATATGCCGCGTGCTCCCGGCGGCGATTCGACCAGCCGGCCAGGTGCGGCAGCTTCGCGAGCAGCACCGCGGCCTGCAGCGTATCGAGCCGCGAGTTCGTCCCCACTTCCTCGTGGTGGTATTGCTTGGCGCCGCCGTGCAACCGCAGCTTGCGCAGGCGCTCGGCCGCCGCGTCGTCCGAGGTCACCATCATCCCTGCGTCACCCCAGGCGCCCAGGTTCTTGCTCGGGAAGAAGGAGTACCCCGTCACCCAACCCGTCTCCCCCGCCATCCGCCACACCCCGTCGATCGAGCGGCGCGCGCCGATGGCCTGCGCCGCGTCCTCGATCACCTTCACCCCGTGGCGCTGCGCGATCAGCAGCAGTCGCTCCATCTCGGCCATCTGGCCGTAGAGGTGGATGGGAACGATGGCCCGTGTCCGCGGCGTGAGCGCGGCTTCGACCGCCTTGGGGTCGATGTTGAACGTGTCCGGATCGATGTCCACGAACACGGGACGCCCCCCCGCGTTGTGGATCGCCCCGGCGGTGGCGAAGAACGTGAACGGCGAGGTGATGACCTCGTCTCCGGGCTTGAGATTCAGCGCCTTGAGCGGCAGCAGCAGGGCATCGGTGCCGCTCGCACAGCCGACGCCGTGCCGGGCGTGCGACAGCTCCGCCACCTTGGCTTCGAGCTGCGCCACGGCGGGCCCCATGATGAACTGCTGTGATTCGATGACCGCCTGCAGCGCGGGAAGGACCTCGTCCTTGATGGCCCGGTACTGGCCGACCAGGTCCAGCAACGGCACGTTCACGTGAACTCTATCCGCAAAAGAGGCAACAATTTACACAGACAGGGCGGGTCAGGCAATCGGGTGGAGGACCCCCCCGGATTCGTCGTAGGCGCTGCCGCAGGCAGGGCACGTGGCGCGCCCCTTGGAGACGGCCAACCGCTCACCGCACTGGCACATCCAGCCGACGCGCCGCGCCGGCACGCCGACCATGATGGCGTAGGGGAGCACGTCGGTGGTGACGACCGCCCCCGCGCCGATGAAGCTGTATTCGCCGAGCGTGACCCCGCACACGATGGTGGCGTTGGCGCCGATCGAGCTGCCGCGGCGCACCAGCGTCTTCTTGTACTCGCTCTTGCGCGAGACGTGGCTGCGCGGATTGATGACGTTGGTGAATACGCAAGACGGGCCGCAGAACACGTCGTCCTCGAGCTCGACGCCTTCGTAGATCGAGACGTTGTTCTGGATCTTCACGTTCGTCCCGATGCGCGTGCCGGGCATCACGACGACGTTCTGCCCCAGGTTGCACCGCTCGCCGATCACCGCCCCGCCCATGACGTGCGAGAAGTGCCAGATCTTCGTCCCGCGGCCGATGCTGGCGCCGTCGTCGACGAAGCTCGAGGGATGGACGAAATAGTCGGCCATGCTAGACGCCGACGACCTTGATCTCCAGCTCGAGCTCGACCCCGGTCTTCTTGGCCACGGTCTTGCGGACGTGATCGATGAGCTTCAGCACGTCGGCCGATGTCGCGGTCCCGGTGTTGATGAAGTAGTTGCAGTGTTGCGTCGACACCTGGGCGCCACCCATGCGGAACCCTTTGAGCCCCACCTCGTCGATCAGCATCCCCGCGGTCTTGTTGCCGCCGGGGTTCTTGAACGTGGATCCGGCGCAGGGCTGGTCGAAGGGCGTGCCCGCCTTGCGCCAGCGGAACAGCTTGGCCTGCAGCTCCTTGAGCTTGGCCGGCGACTCTTCACCGAGCTGCAGCTTGGCCTCGAGCACGATCACGTCGCCCAGATTCGAGCCGCGATACTTGTACGAGATCTGTTTGCGCGGAATGGTGCGCGTCTTGCCCTTGCCGTCCATCACGGTGACTTCGGTGACGATCTCGGCGAACTCCGCGCCGTGACATCCCGCGTTCATGTAGATGCCCCCGCCAACGGTGCCGGGGATGCCGATGAAGCGCTCCACTCCTGAGAACCCGGCTTCGGCGGTGCGGCGCGCCAGGATCGGGGTCGGCATGCCGGCGCCCACGATTGCCGTCGCGCCCTTCATCTCGAACTTGTCGAGCCCCTTCCCCATGCGGATCACCAGCCCCGGAAAGCCGCCGTCGCGCACCAGCAGGTTCGAGCCCAGCCCAATCACCAGCCACGGCAGGCCGCGCTCCCGCGCCATGTCGAGACCCTTGACCACATCTTCGACATCGCCCGGTTGCAGGAGAAACCGGGCTGGCCCACCGAGTCGCCAGGTGGTGTGACGGGCGAGCGGCTCGTTTTCGAGCAGCTTCCCGTGGAACTTCAGCTTGGGGACGGGCGGCGTCGCCGCCTTGCCCCCGGCCGCCGCTTTGGCCGGTGCCTTGGCCTTTGCCGCCGGCTGACTGGCGCCCTTCGGCGCCGGCTTGGCTACCCGGGCGCGGGGTGCGGGACGGGGAGAGGACTTGCGGCCGGGGCGCTGACGGCCGGCGGCCGGCTTCCGACGCTCGTGCTTTCGTGCCATTCCTGGAGGCTCCTCACACTTCCTCGGCGACTGCGCAGGGCGATGATCGCATCGCAGGCCGCGCTGGCCGCGGACATCGTCGTCGTATAGGGCACCCGGTGCACGATCGCCGCGCGCCGGATGGCGTAGTCATCCTGCTGGGTGAACTTGCCCAGCGGGGTGTTGATCAACAGCTGGATCTCCCCCGAGACGAGCAGGTCGATCGCGTTCGGCCGTCCCTCGTGCACTTTCGCGACGCGCTCGGCCGGTACGCCGCGCGCCCGGAGATAGCGCTGCGTCCCTTCGGTCGCCAGGATGCGAAACCCCAGCTCGTGGAACCGGCGCACGATCGGAACCACGGTGGGTTTGTCCGAATCGTTGACGGTCACGAACACCGAACCCTGGAGCGGCAAACTGCCGTCCGCGGCGATCTGCGCCTTGGCGAACGCCATCCCGAAGCTGTCGGCGAACCCCATCGCCTCACCGGTGGACCGCATCTCCGGGCCCAAAACGGTATCCACGTTGGGCAGTTTGGTGAAGGGGAAGACCGCTTCCTTCACGGCCACCCCGGGGATGGGAAGCTCGTCGGCCAGCCCCAGATCGTCCAGGGAACGCCCCACCATGACGGCGGCGGCCAGGCGAGCCAATGGCACCCCGGTGGCTTTGCTGACGAAGGGGACGGTGCGCGACGCCCGCGGGTTGACCTCCAGGACGTAGACCACGCCGTCCTTGATGGCGTACTGGACATTGATCAGGCCGACCACGCCCAGGGCCTCGGCGAACCCCTGGGTGTAGCGCCGCATTTCCTCCACCTGCCGGTCCCCGATGAGGTAGGGCGGGAGTACGCAGGCGGAGTCTCCCGAATGGACCCCGGCGTCCTCAATATGCTGCATCACGCCGCCGATGACGCAGCGGTGGCCATCGGCGATGGCGTCCACATCCGCTTCGAAGGCGTCTTCGAGGAAGCGATCGATCAGCACCGGGTGCTCGGGCGCCACGCGGGCCGCTTTTTCGAAGAATTCACGCAACGATCCTGCGTCGTACACGATCTCCATCGCCCGCCCGCCCAGGACATAGGAGGGCCGGATGAGCACCGGGTACCCGATGCGGTCGGCTACGTGGAGCGCCTCGGCGACCGAGCGTGCCGTGCCGTTGGGCGGCTGGGTGACCCCCAGTCGCCGGGCCAACTGCTCGAAGCGCTCCCGGTCCTCGGCCATATCGATGGCGTCGGGCGTCGTCCCGAGGATCGGGACGCCCGCCGCTTCCAGGGCCCGGGTGAGGCGCAGCGGGGTCTGCCCGCCGAGCTGTACCACGACACCCCGCGGCCGCTCGAAGCGCACGATCTCGATGACGTCTTCGAAGGTGAGCGGCTCGAAGTACAGCTTGTCGGAGATGTCGAAGTCGGTGGAGACCGTCTCGGGGTTCGAGTTGATCATGATCGTCTTGAACCCGAGGTCGCGAAACGCGAGCCCGGCGCGCACGCAACAGTAGTCGAACTCGACGCCCTGGCCGATGCGGTTCGGCCCGCTCCCCAGGATCACGATCCCCCGCTCGCCGAACGGCTCGGACTCGTTCTCGTCGTCGTAGGAGGAGTAGAGATAGGGCGTCGAGGAGGGGAACTCCCCCGCGCACGTGTCCACCGTCTTGTACGCGGGGCGGACCCCGAGCGCCCAGCGCTGTTCGCGCACCGCTTCCTCCGTGGTGCCGCGCAGCATCGCCAGCTGGACATCCGAGAACCCCATCCGCTTCATGCGGCGCAGCTCCGCCGCGCCGACCTGCGCCAGCCCGGCGAACCAGTGTTCGGCCTCGAGCAGCTCCGCCAGCTGGAACAGGAACCACGGATCGATGCCCGACGCCTGCGTGATCGCGTCGACCGAGAGCCCGGCGCGCAGCGCCCGTTTGACCTGGAAGATCCGCTCGGGCGTCGGCGTGCGCAGCGCCACGCGCAGATCTTCGGGCGCATCGCTCGTCAGCCGGTCGTCCGCCAGCGCCTGGCCCTCGACCCATCCGGGCCGTCCCGTCTCGAGCGCGCGCAGCCCTTTCTGGAAGGCTTCCTTGAACGTCCGGCCGATCGCCATCGCCTCCCCCACCGATTTCATCTGGGTGGTGAGACGGAAATCGGCGGTCGGGAACTTCTCGAACGCGAAGCGCGGCACCTTCACCACGACGTAGTCGAGCACCGGCTCGAAGGACGCCGGTGTGGTCTTGGTGATGTCGTTGGGGAGTTCGTCGAGCGTGTACCCGACGGCGAGCTTCGTGCCGATGCGGGCGATCGGGAACCCGGTGGCTTTCGAGGCGAGCGCGGAGGAGCGCGACACCCGCGGATTCATCTCGATCACGAGCATCTCCCCGTCGGCCGGATTGACGGCGAACTGGATGTTGCAGCCGCCGGCGGCGACGCCGATCTCGCGGATGATGGCGATCGCGGCGTCGCGCATCCGCTGATACTCGCGATCGGTGAGGGTCATCGCCGGGGCGACCGTGATCGAGTCGCCCGTGTGCACGCCCATCGGATCGAGGTTCTCGATCGAGCAGACGATCACGACGTTGTCGCGCCCGTCGCGCATCACCTCGAGCTCGAATTCCTTCCAGCCGAGGACGGAGCGTTCGATCAGCGTGGAATGCACCGGCGACAGCTCCAGCGCCATCTCCACCAGCTCCTCGAACTCCGCCCGGTTGTACGCCACGCCGCCCCCGGTGCCGCCCAGGGTGAACGACGGCCGGATGATCGCCGGGTACCCGGTCGCGGCCACCGCCTCGAGCGCCTCCGGCAGCGATCTCACCGTACGGCCGCGCGGCGCGTCGAGCCCGATACGCTGCAGCGCCGCCGCGAACTCGGCCCGGTCCTCCGCCATCGCGATGGCCCGCGCCGATGCGCCGATCAGCTCCACGCCAAACTCCGCCAGCGTCCCGTCTTTCGCCAGCGCCATCGCGACGTTCAACGCTGTCTGGCCGCCCATCGTAGGCAGGAGCGCATCGGGGCGCTCGCGCTCGATCACCAGCCGCACCCACTCCGGCGTCACCGGCTCGATGTAGGTCCGGTCGGCGATCTCGGGATCGGTCATGATGGTGGCCGGGTTCGAGTTCACCAGGATGACCTCGTACCCTTCTTCTTTGAGCGCCTTCACCGCCTGGGTGCCGGAGTAGTCGAACTCGGCGCCCTGCCCGATCACGATCGGGCCGGACCCGAGCAGCAGGATGCGCCGCAGGTCAGTCCGCTTGGGCATCGAGCACGTCCTGCAGGGTCTCATCGAGGGAGCGACGCGGCGCCCACCCCGTGGCGGCGCGCAGCTTGGCGCCGTCTCCGACGAGGTGTGGCACGGCGTCGGGACGGACGTCGGCGGCGTCCACTTCCAGAATCGGCTGCCACCCCGCCAGGACGCACAGCCGGACGACGAGGTCCTTCAGGGCCACCCCCTCTCCCGACGACACGTTGTACACCTCGCCCGGCACCCCCGTGGCCAGGAGGCGGACGTAGGCGTCTACGACGTCGGACACGTGGAGGATATCGCGGACCCCGTCCAGCAGTCCCGTGGCGATCGCGGCCGCGCGCGCCCGGCGTGCGGTGACGATACGCCGCGCGTAGCGCGGCACCAGCGCTCGCTCGCTCTGGCCCCGGCCCGTGTGGGGCGATGGCCGGGCGACCACGACGCGCAGCCCCGCGCGCCGCCATTCGCCGAGGGCCGCCACCTCCGCCCCGACTTTGCTCGCCGCGTACGCGGACACCGGCGCCGCGGGATCCGTTTCCCGACGCGGCTCATGGGTGCCGGGGCCGTACACCTCGACGCTCGACACGACGAGCACCACCGGGTCCGCATCCCCAACGCGCTTCGCGTCGGCCAGCACGCGCGTGAGCCGGGCGGTTCCGCCCGCGTTTTCGTTCCACGCCCGCCCCGGATCCCGTTCGGCGACGGTCACCCAGCTGACCGCAGCGAGATGCGCGACGACATCCCAGTCGCCGTCGACGGCGCGGCGCACCGATTCGTCGTCGGCGAGCTCGAGCGGCACCCAGGTGATCCGGTCCCGCAGCGCGGCATCGAAGCGCTGCATCCGGCGGTCCTCTTCGAGCCGGTACGTGCCGGTCACGGCGTGGCCGTCCGCCATCAGGCGGCGCACGAGCCACGAGCCGACGAAGCCGTCGGCCCCGGTGACGAGCACCTTCACGCGAGTCGCTCCATGTCGGCTTCGACCATCCTGCGCACCAAGTCGGTGAACCCCACGCTCGGACGCCACCCCAGCCGGCGCCGGGCCTTGGACGGATCGGCTCGCAACACATCCACCTCGGCGGGCCGCACCAGCGCGCGATCCACGACGACGTGCTTCGTCCAGTCGAGGCCCACGTGGGCGAACGCGATCGTGACCAGCTCGCGCACGGTGTGCGTCTCACCGGTCCCGATGACGTAGTCGTCCGGCGCCGGCTGCTGCAACATGCGCCACATGGCGTCGACGTAGTCGCCGGCGTAGCCCCAGTCGCGGCTCGCATCGAGGTTGCCGAGGCGCAGCTCGCGGTCCAGCCCCTTGGCGATGCGCGCCACGCCGTGGCTCACCTTGCGGGTCACGAACTCGAGTCCGCGCCGGGGGGATTCGTGATTGAACAGGATCCCGCTCACGGCGTAGAGCCCGTAGGACTCCCGGTAATTCACGGTGATCCAGTGGCCATAGACCTTGGCGACCCCGTAGGGCGAGCGCGGGTAGAAGGGCGTGGACTCGCGCTGCGGTGTCTCCATCGCCTTGCCGAACATCTCCGAGGAGCTGGCCTGGTAGAAACGCGCCTCGGGGTGTGCGAGGCGGACCGCCTCGAGCAGCCGGGTCACGCCAAGGGCGGTGAACTCACCGGTGAGCACCGGCTGGGTCCAGGAGGTCGGCACGAAACTCTGCGCCGCGAGGTTGTACACCTCGTGCGGTTTCGCGTCGCGCACCACGGCGGTGAGGGAGTGCTGGTCGAGCAGGTCGGCCGGCACGATGTGGAGTCGGTTGAGCAGATGCCCGATCCGCTCGTAGGAATCGTGCGAGGTGCGGCGCACCATGCCGACGACTTCATAGCCCTTGTCCAGCAACAGCTCGGCCAGATAGGAGCCGTCCTGACCCGTGATTCCCGTGATCAGCGCGCGCCGGCGGGGTTGCTCCGGCCGCGCCGTCGGCTTAGGTTTCCCGCGCTTTTCCCCCCCGCGGACGCGGCCCGGGGAGCGTGACGAAGGGCTCATTTACGGGACGACCCTATGGCTCGGGTATGTGAAATCTGCGGCAAGGGCCCGGCGACGGGCCACAACGTGAGCCACGCCAACAATAAGACCAACCGGCGCTGGTACCCCAACCTGCAACGCGTGCGCGCCGTGGTGGACGGCCAGACGCGGCGAGTGCGCGTGTGCACGCGCTGCATCAAATCCAATCGGGTGACCAAAGCCGCCTGAGCGGTACGGACTGCGGGATGAAGAAAACGGGGGACCCTTCGGGGTCCCCCGTTGCGTTTGGCGAGACGCCACCCGCTCACTCACTCAGCAGTTCGATCCGGGCCACGTCGGCACCGTCACCCTTCCGGTGGCCGAGCTTGACGATGCGCGTGTAGCCGCCGGGCCGGGCGGCGAAGCGCTTCCCCAGCTCGGCAAAGAGCCGGTGGGTGACTTCGCGGTCCTTGATCCGACGCTCGACCAGGCGGCGCGCATGCAAGTCCCCGCGCCGGGCCAGCGTGATGAGCCGCTCGGCGTAGGGCCGCAGCTCCTTCGCCTTCGCCTCGGTCGTTTCGATGCGGTCGTGCCGGAACAAGCTGGCCGCGAGGTTCGCGAGCAGCGCCTTGCGGTGACTCGCGGTGCGCGACAGCTGCCGGTTCTTGGCGCGATGCCGCACTACTCCTCCCCGCCGTCGGTGGCGCGCGCCATCGGGATCATGCCCGGATCGGTCACCCGCACGACGCCTTCGACCTCTTCGTAGCGCATGCCGAAGTTGAGCCCCTCGCGCCGCAGCAGATCCGCGATCTCGCCGAGGGCCTTCTCCCCGACGTTCTTCACCTTGAGGAGATCCCCCTCGCTGTACTGCACGAGGTCGCCGAGGGTCCGGATGTTGGAGTTCTTGAGCGAGTTCACCGACCGGACCGACAGACCCAGGTCGTCGATCGAGCGCGCCAGCGAAGACGCGAGCCCGTCGCTCGTGCCGACGGTTCCGCCCGGTACCTCCGCCGCCACCATCGGGACCTTCCCGAAATCGACGAAGAACCGGAAGTGCTCCTGCGCCAGCGCGGCCGCGTAGGCCACCGCGTCCTCGGGCGAGATCGTGCCGTTCGTTTCCACCGAGAGCGTGAGGCGGTCGTAGTCAGTGCGCTGGCCGACGCGGGTTTCCGCGACGGTGAAGTTGGCGCGGCGCACCGGATTGTAGATCGAATCGATGCGCACCACGTCCACCGGCAGCGTCCGGTCGACCGGGTGCTGCTCGGCTTCGACGTACCCGCGGCCCTTGTTCACGTACAGCTCGCCCGCCACCTCGCGGTCGTCCTGCAAGGTGAACAACAGCTGGTCGGGATTGACCACGCTCACGGCCGCGTGCGCCTCGATGTCCCGGGCGTACACCGGTCCCGCTTTGTCGTGGCGGATATGGAGCACCGCCTCGTCGACATCGGCGTCGAGCACCAGCGTCAGCTGCTTCAGGCGCTGGATGATCTGATGCACGTCCTCCACGACGCCGGGAATGGTCTGGTGCTCGTGCACCACGCCGTCCAGACGGAATGCCCAGACAGCGGCGCCCCGAAGCGAGGAGAGGAGCATGCGGCGGAGCGAGTTGCCGAGCGTGTACCCGTAGCCGCGCTCCAGCGGCTGCAGGCGGAACTCGGCGGCGTTCGGGTTGTCCTCCCGCTTGGTCATTTCGACCAGGTGCGGCCGGACGAGGCCCGACAAATCGAGAGTCGTCATCACTTGGAATAAAGCTCGACGATTAGCTGTTCCTGCGCGGCGATCGGAATCGTCTCGCGCGTGGGCCGTTCGGTCATCCGTCCGATGGCCTTGTCACCATCCACTTGAATCCAGCTGACCGGCTGCATGCGCGTGAATTGCTCCCGGGCGATCTTCACCGGCACCAGCTCCTGGCTCGCCTCGACGACCTTGATCTCGTCGCCGGGACGGATGCGGAAGGACGGAATGTCGACCGTCCGGCCGTTGACCTGGATGTGCCGGTGCCGCACGAGCTGCCGCGCCTGGCGCCGGGAAATGGCGAATCCCATGCGATACACCATGTTGTCCAACCGGGTCTCGAGCGCGATGAGCAGCGCCTCGCCCGTCACGCCGGGCTCCTTCAACACGCGCTCGAACACGTTCCGGAACTGCCGCTCGGAGAGCCCGTAGATACGCTTCACCTTCTGCTTTTCCCGCAGCTGCTTGGAATACTCCGACGCCTTGCGCCGCCGGCCGGTCGACTGGCCGTGCTGGCCCGGGGCGTAGGCGCGGCGCTCGACGGCGCACTTCTCCGTGAGGCAGCGCGTGCCCTTCAGAAAGAGCTTCGTGCCTTCGCGGCGGCACAACTTGCAGGCCGGACCCGTGTAACGCGCCATGGCTCAGACCCGCCGTTTCTTGGGCGGGCGGCACCCGTTGTGCGGAATGGGCGTCACGTCGCGGATCGAGCGGATCTGCAGCCCCGCGGTGGCGAGCGCTTGGATCGCGGATTCGCGCCCCGACCCGGGGCCCTGCACCCGCACGTGCACCCGCTTCACGCCGAGGTTCACCGCTTCCCGGGCGGCCTGCTCGGCGGCCACGGTGGCGGCAAACGGCGTGGATTTCTTGGATCCCTTGAACCCCGCCTTGCCCGACGAGCCCCAGGTGATCGCGTTGCCCTGCATGTCGGTGATCGTGATGAGCGTGTTGTTGAACGTCGCGGTGATGTGCGCGATGCCCTCCGCTTCCACGACCTTCTTGGCGCGCTTCGCGCCGGCTGCTTTCGCTTGTGCCATGCCCGCCGATTATTTTTTCAGGGACGGTTTCTTCTTGCCTGCAATCGCCCGCCGCGGCCCCCTCTTGGTCCGAGCGTTCGTATGCGTGCGCTGCCCGCGCACCGGCAACCCTTTGCGGTGTCGTCCCCCGCGATAGGTGCCGATGTCCATCAATCGCTTGATATTCATGGCGGTCTCGGTGCGCAGCGCGCCTTCGACCTTGTAATCCCGCTCGATCACCTGCCGCAGCCGGGCGACTTCCGCGTCGCGCAGATCACGCACCCGCGTATCCCCACTCACCCCGGTCTCCACCAGAATCTTCCTGGCGTTGCTGCGACCGATTCCAAAGATGTACGGCAGCGCGTATTCGATCTTCTTGTCGCGCGGCAAGTCCACTCCGGCAATACGTGCCATGCCTCAGCCCTGCCGCTGCTTGTGCTTGGGACTGCGCTTGCAGATGACGCGCAGCACGCCACGGCGCCGCACCACCTTGCAGTGCTCGCAAATCGGTCGAACGCTGGTGCGCACCTTCACGGCATCCGCTCCGGCATAAAGGTCCAGTTGAGCCTTGAACTATAGACGGTGGCGTAAGTGCCCGCAAGGGGCGCGATTACATGGCTTCAGGGCGCGGCCCGCAGCTCCACGACGACCCACTGGTCGCCCCACCACCGCAGCCCCAGGAATACGGTTTCCCCACGCTCCTCGCTGGTACCGACGATGCTGAACCGCCGCATCATCTCCACGTAGCCGCGCCCTTCTTCCACCTCCCGCGCCACCGAGATCTCCACGCTGCGCTCGACCGATGTCCGGAAGAACCGGGCGAGCAGCTCGCCCGCCTGGTCGCGCCCGATGGCCGACGAGGGGTCGGCACCGGGGATCTGCAGGATCACCCCGGGGCTGCCCCGCAACAGCGCCGCCGGGTCGTGGGCCAACCAGGCATCGCGCGTTCGCTGAGCGGCCGCGTCGAGCCCGCCCTGGGCCCCCAACGGGCCCGCCATAAACACGACGATCCACCACCAGCTGCGTCTCACATCGCCTCCAGGAATGCCTGGTACACCGCCCGCGGGTCCCGGGCGCGGGTGATGGGGCGTCCGACAACGATGTGCGTGGCGCCCAGCCGGACCGCCTCCTGCGGCGTCACCGTCCGTGCCTGGTCGTCCGCCGGATCGGTCGGGGCCCGGACCCCGGGAACGACGATCCACGGTTCTGACCCCAGCGCCGTGCGCAACATCGCCAGCTCGTGCCCCGACGCCACCAGCCCCCGGAGCCCGGCGCCCAGGGCAAGGCGGGCCAGCCGGGTCGCTTCGACCCCCAGATCGGGAACGCCACGGCCAAGGATCTGCTCCGCCTCCGCCGGCGTGTGCGAGGTCAACAGCGTGACGCCTACCAGCGAGAGGTCCGGGCCCGCCGCCTGAGCCGCGGCGGCGAGCATCGCCGGGCCACCCAGGCAGTGCACCGTCGCCATCGACACGCCCTGGGATCGCGCCGCCGACACCGCCTCGGCCACCGTACTGGGGATGTCGTGCCATTTGAGATCGAGGAACACGCGCACGCCGCGCGCGGCGAACTCCTTCACCAGGATCGGCCCTTCCCGCACGAACAGCATTGAGCCCAGCTTCGCCCACCGCAGCCCGGGCAGTCGGTCGGCAAGGGCGAGTGCATCGCGCCCGGCTGCGACATCGAAAGCAACGACCAGCTCAGCCACGGGCGAGCTCCCGAGCGATGCGCTCCGGTACCCGGGGATCCGCGAGCGCCGCGGTGCCCACGGCCACCAGGGCGGCGCCGGCCCGCAGGTACTCCCGGGCGTCGGCCGCCGTGCGGATTCCGCCGACGCCGATGACCGGGATACCGACCCGCTCACGGACGCGCGCCGTCGCCAGCACCCCCACCGGCAGCAACGCGGGACCGCTCACGCCGCCGAATCCCAACCCCAGCCTCCCAGCCAGCGTGCCCGGCAGCGTGTTGACGAGGCTCACCGCGTCGGCTCCCTCCTGCTGCGCCACGTGCGCCATCGCGGCGATGTCGGGGAGCGCGGGAGAGAGCTTGATCACGAGCGGCTTCGTGGTGCGGCCCCGGCAACGCCGCACCAGTTCCGCCAGTCCGGCCGGTGAAGCGCCGAACTCGAGACCTCCCGACGTGGTGTTGGGGCACGACGCATTGATCTCGAAGGCGACGATCACGGCGAATCCGCTCAAGCGCTCCAGCACGCACTCATAATCCTCGATGGTACCTCCGGCCACGTTGACCAACACCCGGGCGCGCGTGATGCGTCGCGCCAGCCAGGGCAGCTCGTGGACGGCGACAGCCTCAAGACCGGGATTGGCGAGGCCGACGGCGTTGAGCATCCCGCCGACGAATTCCGCGACCCGGGGACCGGGGTGGCCGCGTCGCGGCTCAGGCGTGACCGCCTTCGTCACGATCCCGCCCAGCAGCTCGAGATCGATCACGCGGTCGACTTCCTGTCCGAAGCCGGCGGTGCCGGCAGCGAGCAAGACTGGATTTTGGAATGTGGTGCCGAGAACCTCGACGGCAGTCACGGACGGTCGCCCGGCCGCACGGTGGGACGCTCGGCCGGTCGCTCACCGGGGCGGCGCGCGGGGACCGGGCGCCGCACGTTGGGAGCGCGGGGGCGTTCCGGCGCGACGGTCGGCAGCGGCGGGTCGAGCTCCGGCCCACGCGGGCCGGTGCGCGGTGCAGCCACTCTACTCTCCACCGGGGCGCGGGCGGCCAGCACGGTTGAGCGAGCGACACCCAGGGCGAGGGCCAGCGAGTCCTCGGCTGCTTGAAACGCCGGGCTCGGGGCGCCCCGGAAGGCGAGCGCGTACGGTGACTCGGCGTAGTGCAGCTGCAACACCGTGCCCACCGAGTCCAATGTCTCCGGCTCCAGCTGCCCGGCCGCGATCAACGCCTTCGGCGCGAACAGGGAGGCCGGATAGCGCGACGCGAACCGGCGAAACAAGGCAGCGGCGAGTGCGGGCGCGTCGAGGGAGTCACGCGCGACCTCGGCTGCACGGAAGGCGTCGACCTCCGCGGTGTCGTCGCCCCTCGCGTCATCGATTTGTCGCCCGAGCTCCCGCGCCTCCGCGAGCCAGGCGCCGGCGGTTCCTCTGGTCAGACGCGCCACCCGGGCCGACAGCGAGTCCAAGGGCCCTGGGGTTCGCAGTTGTGCCACGTCCACCCGAACGGCATGCACCCGGGCCACGTACCCTTCGGTCGAATCGGGCACCAGCTGGACCACGGCCGCGTAGCGGGCGGCGGCGCGATCGAAGCGGCGCGCCCGACGCAACCGGTCCCCGTCAGCGATGAGAAGCCGCGCCCGCGCGCCGAGGCGCAGCCGGCCGCGCACGAGCAGACGGTCGAGGGCCGCGGCGGCGATGTCCACGCCGGCGGCACCGGCGACCGCCGCCAGCGCATCGGACCATCGGGTTTCGTCCTGGTCGCGCGGCGCCACGCTGTCCACGGCCGCCAGGGCTTCCTGGTCGCGGCCGGCGGTGGCCAGGGCGCTGACGCGCGCCGGTGCCGCTTCCGGCAGGTCGGAGCGGGCGAAGCGATCGGCGGCGGTGCCGGGGTCGCCACGCAGCAGGGCGGCCCGGCCCGCGAGGTAAGCGGCGCGCGAACGGCGGTGTCCATCGCGTGACGTGAGGAGCGGCTCGAGCAGCCGCTCCGCCAGCGCTCCGGCTCCGCCCTCCAGCGCGCAGCTGCCGGCCGCCAGGGCGGCCCGCTCGCGCAACGCCTCGTCGGTCACCTCCCCGAGAGCGCGATCAAGCGGTGTCACCGCTGCGACGCAGGCGCCGCTACGCGCCAACCCCTCGCCCTGCAGCACCAGGGCGTCGTCCGTCCACCGACTGGATGGATGATGCACCAGGACCGACTCCGCTTTGACCGCCGCCCGCCCCCAGTTGAGCCGTGCCTCGGCGGTCATCCCGCGCGCCTCCAGCCGGCGTGCGTCGCGCGCCAGGCGTTCGGCGCTCCACATGCCGTTGTAGTACGCACACCCCGCGAGCGCCAGCACGAGCAGGCACGCACCGCGGGCGCCCAGGCACCTCACGGGGCGCCTCCCACCGCGAGCTTGCGCTCGAGATCCAGCAGGTAACTGACGATGCCGTCGGCGATCGCGCTGGCGATCTTGCGCTGTCCGGCCGAGGAGGTCAGGAACGCTCCGTCCGCCTTGTTGGTGGCGAACCCCGTTTCCACGAGGATCGCCGGCCGCCGGGCGCTGTTCAGCACATAGAACCCCGCCTGCTGCACCCCGCGGTCATCGCCCGGGTGGATCGCAGCCACCCGCTGTTGCACCAGTTCGGCGAGCCGCGCCGACTCGCGCAGATACTCGTTCTGTTGCAGGTCCTTGACGATAGTGGCGAGGGCCCCTTCGACCACCTGCGCGTCGGGGGATTCGTAGCGGATGGCGTCGTTTTCCATCTGCGCCACGCGCCGCTGGTCTTCGGTCTTCGCCTCGGACAGGAAGTACGTCTCGATGCCGTTCGCCACCGGGCTGCGGCGTCCGGTGGGCATCGAATTCACGTGGAGGCTGACGAACAGATCGCAATTGTCGCGGCAGTACCCCGCCCGATCGTGCAAGTCGATCAGCGTGTCGGTCGTACGGGTGAGGGAAGCCACGATGCCCCGGCGGGCAAGCTCGGAGCGCAGCAGTTGTCCGATCGAGAGGTTGACGTCCTTCTCCGTAGTCCCTCTGGGAAAGAAGCGGCCCGGGTTTCCCGGATCCCGGCCGCCGTGACCCGGGTCGATGACGACGACATGACGCAGCCGCAGGCCGGTGATCGGATTCGGAGCCGCGTGCACCGGCGGCCCGGCGGGCATCGTGGCCGGCACGGGCGGCGTGGTGGGCGCGGGTGGCGATGGCGCCGGCGTATCGGGCACCGTGCGAGGTGTGTCCGTCTCGACTCGGGGCGAGTCGACCGCCACCGGCGGGGAGTCGACCACGGCGCGCGGCACTGCCGCCGCGACGGCCACTCCGGGTGGATCGGACTCCGTCAGGAGCCCGGTCGTCGCGTCCCATTGAAATCGATTTCGGAATACCCGCGGCACGCAATCGGTCAGCCAGACGAGCGGCAAGAACAGTGTGTCACGCGCCACATAGGGCTCGTCCACGAGCTGACACAGCTGGTTGCCGATGCGGACGAACGGCGAGTTGAGCGCGAACACGAACCCGGCGCCTTCGAGGACCACGGTGGCACGTGCTCCTTCGATGACGACCGCCATCCCCAGCGGCCCAGCAATCAGTGGAGCGGCGACGGCGACGCCGTATTCGCGGCTCAGTGGCACGCTGGTGACGCCGCGCGGCGTGGCGATCCGCACCGTCTCAGGCGCCGTCGAGCCGCCCAGAGCCAGGAGCAACAGGGCGATCATCCGCGGCGGGCCCGGTACTCGCGCGCCAGCTCCCGATCGGCGGTGCGCCGCTTCAGGTCCTCGCGCTTGTCGTGCAGTTTCTTGGCTTTGGCGAGCGCGATGGCGACCTTCGCGACGCCGTCCTTGAAGTACAGCTCCAGCGGGATCAGGGTCTGACCCTGCTGCGTTGTGGCACCAAAGAGTTTGCGAATCTCGCGCTTGTGCAGCAGGAGTTTGCGCGACCGGGTGGGCGGCGGGTTGTTGTAGCTGCCGTGCACGTAGGGCGAAATCGACAATCCTTCGAGCCACACCTCGCCCCGTTGCACGTGGGCGTAGGCTTCTCCCAAGCTCGCCTTCCCTTCCCGCAACGACTTGACCTCGGTGCCGGTAAGCACCAACCCCGCCTCCCACGTTTCCAGGAGGTGGTAGTCGTGGCGCGCCCGCGGGTTGCGCGCGATGGAGGTCTTGTTCAATTCACCAGGCCAAGATAGGAAGCCGGTTCCGGAGGGTCAAGCCGAACATTGACTTAGAGTTATACCACCTTCTATATTCGCCGTTCCGAACCTCTCGCCGAAGTGGTGGAACTGGTAGACGCGCTGGCTTCAGGAGCCAGTGGGCGCAAGCCCGTGGGGGTTCGAGTCCCCCCTTCGGCATCAGTATCGCGGCATCCCCGGATCCACCTCCCTCGCCCAGGCATCGACACCGCCGCGCAAACTGCGCGCGCCGGCGAACCCGGCGGCCCGCAGGATTTCGACCGCGCGTTCGGAACGGATGCCGTGGTGGCAATACGCGACGATCTCGGCGTGGCCGTCCAACTCGCGCAACCGGGCCGGCAGCTGCCCGAGCGGGATGAGTCGAGCGCCTTCCAGATGGGTGACCTCCCACTCGAACGGCTCGCGCACGTCGAGCAAGAGGAGGTTCGTGTTGCGCGCGCGCTCTGCACGCAGCGCGGCGGGAGTGATTTCGATCTCTTCCCCCGTGCGCTGTCCCCCGTCCCCCACGCCACAGAACGCCTCGTAGTCGATCAGCGCGGTCACCGTCGGGTGCGGACTGCACACCGCGCAGTCGGGGTCCTTGCTGAGCGTGATCTCCCGGAATTGCAGCCTCAGGCCGTCGAAGAGCAACAGCCGCCCCACGAGGGAAACCCCCACCCCCGTCACCAGCTTGACGGCCTCGAGTGCCTGCAAGCTCCCGATGATGCCGGGGAGCACGCCCAGCACGCCACCTTCGGCGCACGAGGGCACGAGCTCGGGTGGAGGCGGCTCACGGTAGAGACAGCGGTAGCAGGGCCCCCGCCGGGCGTCGAACACCGACACCTGCCCTTCGAAACGCAATACGGCACCATACACGTTGGGCACGCCGAGCAAGACACAGGCGTCGTTGATCAAATAGCGTGTCGGGAAGTTGTCGCTGCCGTCCAGCACCACGTCCCAGCCGCGCAGCACGTCGAGCGCGTTGGCCGACGTGAGCCGCGCGGCAACCGTCTCGAGCCGCACATGCGGATTGAGGTCGGCGAGGCGCTCCCTGGCGGAGTCGAGCTTCGCCCGCCCAACCATCCCCGTACCGTGCAGGATCTGGCGTTGGAGGTTCGAGCGGTCCACCACGTCCCAGTCTACGAGCCCGAGCGTCCCGATGCCCGCGGCCGCCAGGTACAGCGCGGCCGGTGAGCCCAGTCCGCCGGCACCCACGATCAGCACGCGCGCGGCCTTGAGCCGCTCCTGCCCGGCGATCCCGATAGCGGGCAACACCAGGTGTCGTGAGTAGCGAATCAGCTCATCGTGAGAGAGCGGCGGAGCCGGCGAGGGCGTTGGGGTGCGAGCAGTCATCGGACCACGCAACGAATATAACGGCGGCGTGGAAGGGGCTCGCACCACAACGGGGCCGGTGACGGCGATCGCAGCCACACAACCCCGGTGCGACAACCTCCCAGCGGCCTATTTCACCAGCAGCCCGACCACGATCCCGGCCACGTTCATGCGAATGAGCCAGGCCCAGAAGGTCGCATTCAGGAGCGGCCGAGCTTTGTCGTACCACACGCCGCTGCCGATGGTGGACAACGCAATCGTCGGCAGCCACAGCACCGTCGCGAACTCCATCCCGGCCAGGGGGCCGCCGCTCGTCACCCACAGGCCCCCCATGAAGCGCCGATACAGATAGGCGAGGAGGACGCCGAAGAACAGCGTCAGCGCCGCCGACTTCAGCATCATCGGGCCCATGTTCACCGGCTGCCCGGCCGGCGGCTTCGTCACGTACAGCTCCATCCCCTTGGTGAACACCTTGCTCCACAGGAAGAAGTCCGTGAACCATGCCGCGACCCCGGCGATCAACCCTGCGAGCCACCAGCTCATGTGTACGCCTCCAGTTGGGGTGTCGCTCAACCACCTCCGCCCACGCCCCGCACGCCGATCTCCGTCATGGCGCGCAGGTCGAGCACCTCATCCAGCTCCTTGCCCTTCAGGATCCCCTTCTGCAGCAGCAGCTCCCGCACCGAGAGATTCCGCTCCACGGCTTCCTTGGCGAGCTTCGCGGCCTCGGCGTAGCCGATCTTCGGGGCCAGCACGGTCACGAGCGCCGGACTGCGGTCGAGCCAATGCGCGGTCATAGCCTGGTCCGCCTCGATCCCTTCCACGCACCGCTCGGCCAGCACGCGGCTCGCCGCTGAGAGAATCCCGAGCGTGAGGAGCAGATTGTGGGCGATGAGCGGCATCATCACGTTCAGCTCGAGCTGACCCGCTTCGGCGGCGGTCGCGATCGTCACGTCGTTCCCGACCGCCTGGAAGCAGACCATGTTCACCATCTCGGCGATCGATGGATTGACCTTGCCCGGCATGATGCTCGACCCCGGCTGCACGGCGGGCAACCGGATCTCGGCCAGGCCGGTGCGCGGACCCGACGCGAGCAGACGGAGATCGCTCGCGATTTTGCCGAGATCCACGGCGTAGGTCCGCAGGGCGCCCGACAGCGCGGTGGCGTCTCCCATCGACTGCATCAGCTGCACCCGGTCGGTCCCCTCCCGCAGCTCGAGGCCGGTGATCGTGCGGAGGTGTTGCACCATGAGTCCCGGGTAGGACGACTCGGCGTTCAACCCGGTGCCCACGGCCGTGCCGCCGATGCCCAGGTCGCGCAGGTCGTCGGCCGCCCGCGCGATGCGTTCGCGGTTGCGCTGCACCGTATGACCATAGGCGGTGAACTCCTGGCCCAGACGGATCGGCGTCGCGTCCTGCAGATGCGTGCGGCCCGACTTCAGGATCTCGTCGAACGCCTTGCCCTTGGCGAGGAAGGCGGCGGCGAGCCGGTCGAGGGCGGCGAGCAGCATCGGCAGCAGGCTCAGGGCGCCGAGCCGAATCGCGGTGGG
>Ga0153915_10000257_pt1 | contig 47993 bp, 43 predicted proteins | sample Opewatmetagenome_2_FD_107003 | JGI IMG/M metagenome (GOLD analysis project Ga0153915, IMG submission 107003) | Freshwater wetland microbial communities from Ohio, USA - Open water 3 Core 3 Depth 3 metaG | ecosystem: Environmental > Aquatic > Freshwater > Wetlands | place: USA: Ohio, Lake Erie...
TGAGGTATAACACAGACGGAAGCCTTGATACAGGCTTTGGCACAGGCGGCATAGTAACCACGCCTGTCGGAAGCATCGATGATAAAGCTCTTGCCCTGGGCATCCAGACCGACGGCAAAATTGTGGCGGCGGGATATTCCGACAACGGCGGCAACTATGATTTTGCCCTGGTGAGATATAACACAGACGGCTCTCTTGATACAACATTCGGCACGGGCGGCAAGGTAACCACACCTGTCGGAGGCAGTGATGATATCGCCTATGCTCTGGGCATCCAGTCCGACGGCAGTATTGTGGCGGCAGGCAGTTCCAATAACGGCACCTATGATTTTGCCGTGGTGAGATATAACACGGACGGTTCTCTTGACACAGGCTTCGGCACGAGCGGCATAGTAACCACGCCTGTCGGAAGCAGTGATGATAAAGCCCTTGCTCTGGGCATCCAGACCGACGGCAGTATTGTGGCGGCGGGATATTCCGACAACGGCAGCGACTATGATTTTGCCCTTGTCAGGTATCTGCCGTAATAAACACCAGAGGAAATCTCCGGCAGGCAATTTTTGAAATTATTCAGAAATCCGGCGGCATCGTTTAAGCGCCGCCGGATTTCTGCTTTTTTCGTCATTCATTATAAAACGCGCGGGTTTAAACCTTTGCCTGGTCATATAGTGCTTTAATCCGTAATAAACACAATTCACACACGACAACAAACATCGGCACACACCATGCGTTTTGTAATCAAATTTTAATTTCAGGCACTATCTCTTTATTGACATATAAGATTATATTAGTTAATAATATTCAATTATAAGAGATATCTTGCCAGATTTCAGAATCACATAACTATAAGTTGCAAATCATAAATTATTTTCACGGCGCGGGAGGTAAATTAGTTTTATCATGCGTTAAAAGTAATCCAGCGAAGACTTGGACTGAATCAGTCACTATACAAGCGGAAACGGAGAAGGAGGATGAAAATGAAGAGTGACGAAACGCATAAAAATAATACCGGAAACGGAGATACTGTCAATCAGCGAAAAATGATGAAGGCGGCGCTTCAGAAAAATACCAGAAAAAATCCAGGAGAAAGCAGGGAATGTTTCCGCATGTCTTGCGAGGCGGGTAAACACGGGGCAGCCGTTCACGATGACATCACCGCGCGTAAACAGGAGGAAGAGGATCTGCATGAGATTGAAATAAAGTATCAATTGCTGTTCAACAGTTCTATTGATCCGATTGCCGTTTTTAGCGGCACTCCGCCGAAGTTTCTCTTTGTCAACCCTGCTTTTCTTCGGCTGTTCGGGTATGCGTTAGAGGAAATGCTGGCATTTTCTACAGACGACATATTCCTTACAATATATCCCGAGGATCGGGAAATGGTTAAAAACCGCCTGCTCGGCAGATTACGGCATGAAGACGAACCCAGTCAATATGAGTTCCGTATGGTTACCAAGGAAGGTCATGTCCGCTGGGTGGAGATATCGGCCTCGCTGTTTTCCAATAAAGGACAGCTTTTTAGTCAGGCGATATTACGCGACATTACCAGGCGCAGGCAGGCGCAGGAAGAACTGTTCAAATCCGGAAAAAAATTCGCTTCAATTTTTCATCTCAGTCCTAGTCCCATGGTCATCAGCGACATCGCAACGGGGAAATATATTGATGTGAACCGGGCTTTTACAAACCGGACGGGTTATTCCCGCGAAGAAACCATCGGCGTCTCATCGCTGGCTCTCCGTATGTGGGTCAATCCTGAAGACCGTCAAAAAATAATAGAAACATTGATGGCGGAAGAAGAGGTTGACAACATAGAGGTATTGATGAGGTCGAAGAGCGGCAATATCCTGAATGTGCTTTTGTCCGTCCGGTTTATTGAAACCGGGCGGGAGCGTTATCTTCTGACGCTTTGCGATGATATCACCGACCGCAAGCGGGCGGAGGATGCACTGAAGAACTCACACAGGCGTCTTGACGAGATCATTGATTTTCTGCCGGATGCAACATTTGTTGTCGACCGTGACGGAAAAGTCATCACATGGAACAGATCCACAGAGCGAATGACCGGAATTTCCAAGGCGGACATGATCGGCAGGGGAGATTATGAATACGCCATTCCGTTTTACGGTCAGCGCAGGCCTGTTCTCGTTGACCTTGCCTTAATGCCGGATGATGTTTTTGAAAATAATCATTATGAAAATGTTTACAGGCAGGGAGACACTCTGTTCGCTGAAGCTTATGTGCCTCGGACATACGGGGGGAAAGGCGCATTTATGTGGGGAACCGCCTCAAGATTGCGTGACGCTTCCGGAAATATCATCGGCGCCATAGAGTCTGTCCGCGACATTACCGGCCGCAGGCGCATGGATGAGGAATTACGGGAAAGCGAAAAGAAATACCGGACATTTTTCAGCACTTCAAGAGATTGCGTATTCATCACATCAATAGATGGAATGTGGATTGATATGAATGATGCGGCCATCGAATTATTCGGCTATTCGAGCAGGGATGAACTGATGCAGGTACATATTAGTGATTTGTATGTAAAAAAGGAAGACCGCACAAAAAATATCAATATCCTCATGGAAAAAGGCTATAATAGGGATTATCCCGTTGATATGCGCAGAAAAGACGGTGGAGTAATAAATGCTCTCATAACGTCAATTGTTCAATACGATTTGGATGGCAGGGCAACAGGATTAATGGGTACAGTCAAGGATATCACCAGACGCAGGAAGGCGGAGGAAGAAATCATGCGGGCTCAGGAGCAGATGCGTGCTTTTGCCGCAAGGCTGCAGATGGTCCGCGAAGAAGAGCGTAAACACATCGCCCGTGAGATTCATGATGAGCTGGGAGGGTCGCTTACCGGAATAAAGATGGATTTCTCTGTGCTGGCAAAAACGGCCTGCAAAATAAAAGAGGAATCATTGAAGAATTCCCTGCTCAATCAGATACGCATAACGACGAAACTGGTCGATGATACCATACGAACCGTGCGAAAGATTTCCGCGGAACTGAGACCGGGGATTCTGGACGATCTGGGCATCCTTGCGGCTCTGGAATGGCAGCTCAATGATTTTCAGAAACGTACAGGCATCCATTGCGAATGGATTTCGTCTCTGAAAGAAATAGATATGGATGAACACGAGACCATGGCGCTTTTTCGCATCTTTCAGGAAACGCTGACTAATGTGTTCCGTCATGCGGATGCAACAGAGGTGCATGTGCGTTTTTGCGCGAAAGAGAACAATTACGTTCTGGAAGTTAAGGACAACGGCAAAGGGATAACAAAAAATAATACTGACAATAAAATGTCATTGGGGCTTCTTGGCATGAGGGAACGCGCCCTCGCGGTTGGCGGCCTCATAAACGTGGAGGGCCGCTCCGGAAGTGGAACAAAAGTAACCGTCGAGATTCCGGTTAAACAGACGGATAAAAGCAGAACGTCAGAAGAAGGAAACGCGCAATGATCAGAATAATTACCGTAGACGACCATGCCGTCGTGCGGCGCGGCTTGAAACAGATCATCGAAGAAGAACCTGATATGCGGGTGGTTGATGAGGCGGGAAACGGCCACGATGCTATTTCCATAATCCGCCGGACCGCCTGTGACATGGTTATCCTGGATATAACCATGCCGGGGATGAGCGGGATAGAAGTTCTCAATCATCTTCGTCACGAACACCCGAACCTGCCGGTACTGATCATGAGTATGCATGAAGAGGAACAATACGCTCTCCGTGTCATCAGGGCCGGCGCATCCGGCTACCTGAAGAAAGACAGCATTCCCGAGGAACTGATAAAGGCGATACGCAAGGCCATCGCAGGCGGAAAGTATATAAGTCTTTCTTTTTCGGAAACGCTGGTATCGGGGCAGGAAGAATCCTTTAAGCCTCTTCACGAAAAACTCTCTGACCGTGAATTTCAAATCATGTGCATGATAGCCTCCGGGAAGGCGCTGAAAGACATAGGAGAGGATTTGTGCATCAGCGGCAAGACAGTGAGCACCCATCGCACCCACATACTGGATAAAATGAGAATGAAAACAAACGCCGACATCGTCAGCTATGCCTTGAAGCATAAATTGATAATGTAAAATAATCAATGCCTGCGAAATCAGATAATTCCTATAAAAAAATCAGGATTCCCTGATAGACATCCTTATTTCAAATATGAAATACTTGCCCTAAATTTATATTATGAAGGTAATCTGGTCAAAATGGATCCTTCTGCCACTTCGCTTTCTTAGGTTAACTTTGTTGGCTGTTGTTGGCTTCTCGCAAAGTATTGGTAATGCCAATGCGGAGACTCTCCTCCTGGCCACATCGTTTTTCTTTGAAAGCGGAGCGGTATCAATATCCAGGCATATTAGAACAATTGAGAAGGAGTTATTGGATGTCTCTCGCTGCAAAAGTGCTGATTATTGATGATGAGGCTGACTTTTGTTATTTCGTTAAAAAAAATCTCATGCAGTCCGAAAGGTTCGATGTAGTTATAGCGACAAACGGAAACGATGGGATAAAAATGGCTGAAAATGAAAAGCCGGATATCATTCTGCTCGATTTGTTCATGCCGGATATGCCCGGTGAGGATGTGGCGGCGGCCTTAAAAGAAAGTGCAGCCACGGTAAATATCCCGATTATTTTTGTAACAGCGCTTGCCACAAACGATGATATCGTTAACGGTGCGGACAATAAAATAGGCAACAACTATATTATGCCCAAACCGGTACGGACAAAAAAACTGATAGAAACCATCATGAAAATTTTAGGCAAAACCTGAACCCGGTATCAGTAATTTTTTATAATTTCTGATCAGGTTAATATTCAAATCATTTCAATGCACAGGACAATTCTATGAAGTATAAATTGCTTAGAGTATTGATTATTGAAGATTCCGGTTTTGATGCGATGTTTGTAATCCGTGAACTTAAAAAAGGCGGATATAATTGTATGTATGAACGGGTGGAAACTGCCGCCGCAATGAAAAAAGCCGTCCGGGAGAAGCAATGGGACATCATCCTTTGTGATTATACAATGCCTGATTTCAATGTTCCCTCTGCTATTGCCGTATTGACGGAAGCAAATATCGACGCCCCGATTATAATTGTATCCGGAACCATGGGCGAAGAAACAGCCATAGAGTGTATGCGCCTGGGCGCCAGGGATTATATTATGAAGAGTAATTTATCCCGTCTTTGTCCGGCCATAGCCAGAGAATTAAAAGAAGTAAAAGTTAGAAGCAAACAAAAGCGGGCGGAGGAAGCGCTCAGGAATAGTGAGGCAAGATACCGCAATATTTTTGAAAACGCCATGGAAGGCATTTTCCAGGCAACAATTGAGGGCAGGTTTATCATCGCCAATGCCGCTTTTGCCCATATGGCCGGATACGACTCACCGGAGGAATTAATAGGGTCTGTCAAAAATATAGGAACTCAGATTTATGTTAATCCTGAAGATCGCAAAAGAGTTATGGAAATCCTGACGGAAAAAGGCTCTATCGATGGAACTGAAGTTGAATTATACAAAAAGGATGGAAGCAGGTTCCTGGTCGTCATCAATGCCCGGACGGTCAAGGATGAAAAGGGGAAAATTCTCTGCACTGAAGGACTCATAGAAGACATCACTCTTCGCAAACTTGCCGAGCAGCAACTTCATCAGACCCTGGAAAGCCTCAAGAAAGCGGTTGGCGTAACTATTCAGGTGCTTGTATCCGCCCTGGAGGCCAGAGATCCCTATACAGCCGGTCACCAGTCGCGGGTTGCGCATCTGGCCTGTGCCATCGCCGCGGAAATGGAATTACCTCAGGATAAAATTGAAGGACTACGCATGGCCGGTTCCATTCACGACATCGGGAAATTATCCATACCCGCAGAGATATTGTCCAAACCTGCGAAACTGACAAACATTGAGTTTTCCCTGATTAAGGAACACTCGCAGAGCGGATACGAAATGCTGAGGAATGTGGAGTCTCCCTGGCCGCTGGCTCAAATTGTCTACCAGCACCATGAAAGGATGAACGGGTCCGGTTATCCCCGGAATCTGAAAGGGGATGAAATTCTTTTCGAGGCGCGCATTCTGGCTGTTGCGGACGTGGTGGAGGCGATGGCTTCCCACCGTCCCTATCGGGTGGCTTTGGGCATTGGAGCGGCCCTTGATGAGATTAAAAATAATAAGGGAATTCTTTATGACAGTGCTGTCGTCGATGCATGTCTGAAATTATTTCATGAAAAAGGCTACCGGCTTGCATAAAATGAAAAAACCGGTTCCATAGGGGAAATATATCAAATGGAAAAGAAATCTCAAAAAACAGTCCAGAGAACGGCTATTCTTAACTATCTTAAGAATAGTAAATCCCATCCAAGCATTAAAGATATTTACCGGCATGTTTCGGAGCAGCTATCCACAATTTCTATAGTTACTGTTTATAACACCATGGATCTGCTTAAAAAAGAAGGACTTGTTTTTGAATTGCCCATGCTTCATGGAGAGGGGAGAAGATTCGATCCCAACCCGAGCCTTCATGACCATCTGATTTGCGATACTTGCGGCGCCATTATTGATATTGATGCGGGCCATTCCGTATTGTCCGCGGAAAAACAGCAACATGGTTTTGATATTAAAAAAATATGTATCAATGTTTATGGCGTGTGTCCCCGGTGTAAAAGCGGGGAAGATGATACGGCATTGAATTGATAAAATAATTTTTGCTCTTTGTTTTTAATTATTTTACCCGAAAAATCACGCGGCAATATCCCCTTGACACATAATAATGCCTCTCCTATACTTCTCCAGCGCCGTAACGCGCAGGGAACAAGTCATCAATAGTTTATTCCTTTCTTTGGCAATATAAAACACCAACCGTGAAAATGGTAAATGTTCACTGAGATTCGACTCGCTGAATATTTGATAAAATATAAACATGAAGCACAACAAGAAGGAGAAAAAGAAATGGCAGCAAATTTTTTGTATTCAACCCGTGAACAAAAATTCATATTGAAAGAATGGCTCGACCTGTCCAGGGTCTTCGGAGCGGGACGTTTCCAGGGCGGCTACAGCGTCGACGATATAGAGTCGATTCTGGAAAACGCGATGAAAATAGCCAAACTGTCGATAGCTCCCACCAGTGAAGACGGCGACAACATCCATGCCGAATACAAGGCGGGCAAGGTCACGACACCCGAGTCCTTCAAGAAAGGCTACTGGGCTATTCAGGAAAACGGCCTTGGCAGCAGCAACGCCGACCACTCGGACCCCAGCTCCATGCCGCTTTGCGTGATGGGAGCAACCAATGAATACCTGGCGGCGGCCAACGCCTCGCTGGGCCCCTACGCAATGGCGACAACCGGTTCCGCGGGTCTTATCCGCGACTTCGGCAGTGACAAAATCAAGGATATCTTTCTGCCCAAAATGTTCTGCGGCCAATGGGCCGGCACCATGGATCTGACCGAACCCAACAGCGGCTCCGACGTCGGCGACATCACCACCAAGGCAATCCCCACCGGCGAGCCGGGCGTCTATAATATTGTCGGCACCAAATGCTTCATCACCGGCGGCGATCAGGACATCACCGAAAACATCATCCACCTGACGCTCGCCCGTATCGAAGGCTGCGTTCCGGGAACAAAGGGCATCTCATTGTTTGTCGTTCCCAAGTACTGGCCGGATGCCAAAGGAGAAAAGGGCGAGTTCAACGATGTGAACTGCGGCGGCATCGAGCACAAGATGGGCCTGAGAGGCTCGGCAACGGCAATAGTCAACTACGGCGAGGAAAACAAGTGCCGCGGTTATCTGCTTGGCGATGCTCCCGCTGACGGCAAGGGAAAGGGCATGGCCCAGATGTTCCAGATGATGAACGAGGAACGCACGGTTACCGGCCTTGCCGCCATGTCCGCGGCAACGGTTGCCTACAACAACGCGTGCATGTATGCGGCCGGCCGCATCCAGGGACGTCAGCTCACCAATCCCAAAGCGGGCAGGGTTCCCATCATCAACCACGAAGACGTTCGCCGCATGCTCATGTTCCAGAAATCCATCACCGAAGCGTCCCGCGCCATGATCGCCTTTTCCTACTATTGCATGGACATAGCGGAAAACACCACCGACGAGAACGAGCGCAATCTGGCCAAAGCCTATATTGAAGTAAATATCCCCATCGTCAAAGCCTGGTGCTCCGACATGGCATTTCTTTCCATTTCGGAAGCCATGCAGTGCTACGGCGGGTATGGTTTCTCGGAAGAGTACCCGATTGCCCAGCAGCTCCGCGATTGCAGAATATACCCCATCTGGGAAGGCACCAACTACATCCAGTCCATGGACCTTATCGGCCGCAAGTGGATGATGGGAGGAGGCCAGATTTTTGCAACATGGTTGGGACTGATCGACAAGTTTGCACAGGAAAACAAGGCCAACGCCGCGCTCGCCGCCGAGGTGGCTCTGCTGGAAGAAGCGCTGAACAACTACCGCGAAATACAAAATACCATGGCCGGATATCTGGGACAGGGCAAGCTGGGCATGATCGGCTTTTTTGCCACACGCATTCTGCATGCCACGGGTTACATTTACGGCGCAAAACTTCTGCTGGAACAGGCGCTGATCTGCCAGAAGAAAGCGGAAGAGCTTGGCAAGGATCACTTCGAATATCCTTACTACTCAGGCAAGGTGGCATCGGCTAAATTCTTCTGCCACAATATCCTGCCCGTCGTGGGGATGATTCTGAGAGTCATCAAGGAAGGCGACAATTCCATCATGGAAGTTCCCGAAGCGGCCTTCATCATTTAAAACCTGAATATCTTTTTGAGGGACGGGGGGGGAAAATCTCCCGTCCCTTTTTTTATTCCTGTTTATCCCTGCAATCCCCGATTTTCAAAACTGCAATTTTGTGGTAGGTTGCACCCTATAATCTGTAAATTACCAAACATTATTTTAAGAAGGAATGTGATTTTGCGATGTCAAATATGAAAATAATAAAATGTTTATTAATAACATTGTTTGCAGTATTTATTCCTTTTTCTCTGGAAGCAGCAGACATTCAGGTTGATCTCAATGGTTTTAGGTTATTGCAATTTAAAACAGCTCCTGAAAATACTTTCGGCAAACCATATAAAACGTTCAAAACAGCCTATTCAACTGTCGAAGCGTATCTTTTTGATTCTGATGCATACATGATTTTTGAATATTATAATGATTTGCCAAATAACATTACTTCAATTCAGTTAACAGGTCATACAGATAAGGCTATTCCATTCAAAGGTCTTGTCCTTGGTGCAGATGTAAAAAAGGTGGAAGATGCTTTAGGTAAACCATCGAAGATAGAAAAAATAGATTCTCCTAAAGTATCAGAATACTCTTTTGAAAATACAAATTATAGTGTGGAAATTGATGAAAACAATAAATTATACAGTATAAAAATATCTCTTACGAAAGATATTAATCAAAAACATAATGAACCATTTAAAGCTTACGATGAACTAAAATCATTAATAATAAAAAAAGATATTAATGCTGTTATTGAAATGCTTAGACCTGATGTTGAAATATATAAAAATGGGAAGATACTATCTATTAATAAAAAGTATACTGATTTTGTTGCGAAACCAGATAAAAAAATTATGTCAGCTATCTTTGGAGATAAAGATAGTGTCTTGAAGGAAATCAAAGAGACAGAACCTGAAGCTGCAATGAGATTAATCCAAAACATGGGCGTAGGGGAAGTATATAAGTTCTATAAAGGCTCAATCATAAAAGAGATAGTCTTTTTTCCTTACAATGGGAAATATCGTGTTTATGAAATTGAATTTAAGGAATAAGAAAATTAAACGGGACAGGTACAATTATTGCCATTAGCGGGTTTTGACAAATCTTCTTCCATTTTGTTATTTTGCCTATTGATAAGCGATGTTTGTATGTATCGCTTGCATAAAGCAACAAATAGTGTTAGTATTCGCAAGCAATCAATACAAGAGGGATAGTTATGTTTGCCGAATACATTCAAAACATGGCCGCAAAGGGACGTTCCTGCTTCAGCTTCAAGGATGTCGAAAAAATGAAAGGTTCGAGTTCCTTGGCTGTCAAGGCGGCGCTTCGCCGTTTGCAGAAGAAAGGCGACATTGCCATGCCTTACAGGGGCTTCTATACCATTGTCCCGCCGGAATACCGTTCTGCCGGTTGCCTTCCGCCGGAGCAGTTTATTCCCGATTTGATGGACTATCTGGGCGAAGCATATTATGCTGGTCTTCTTAGCGCCGCCGAATACCATGACGCCGCTCATCAGCGGCCGCAGGTGTTTCAGGTAATCGTGGCGAAAAACCGCAGGCCGGTTGAATGCGGAAAAATGAAAGCGGAATTTATTGCGCGAAAGAATATCGCGATGATTAAAACTGAACAAAGAAACACCCCTGCCGGAATAATAAAGATTTCCACTCCCGAAACTACCGCGCTGGATCTGGTCGGATACGCCGATCATTGCGGCGGTTTGGATAATGTGGCAACTATCCTGGCGGAACTTGCGGAAAAAATCGATGCCGGTCGTCTGCTTGAACAGGCTGAATTTTCTCCGATTGCCTGGATACAGCGCCTGGGGTATTTAATTGAATTGACCGGCGGCCGCGAAAAAGCGGAAAAGATTGCCGGATACATTGCGCAGAAGCGGCCTGTCCGCACTCCGCTTGCGCCTTCTCTTGGCATCAGGAAAGCAAAGACGGAAAACCGCTGGCGGGTTTTTATAAACACTAAAGTGGAGCCCGATGTATGATTTCAAGCGCCTATATCAAGGAATGGCGGGGAAACGCCCCCTGGTCCCGTAACGAGCAGGTGGAGCAGGACATGATTATCTGCCGCGCCATCGTGGAAATTTTCAGCCATCCGGTATTGGCGGAGAACCTCGCGTTCCGGGGCGGCACCGCCCTGTTTAAACTTTATCTGCCGCCTGTCCGCTACTCCGAAGATATCGATCTTGTCCAGGTGCATCCCGGCCCCATCGGCCCGGTAATGAACATTCTGCAGGAAAAATTAAATCCATGGCTGGGAATTCCCAGGCGAAAACAAACTGAAGGCGGGGTGACGTTGACTTATCGGATGACGTCGGAGGAAGGGATGCCGCTCAGGCTTAAGGTGGAAATTAATTCCAGAGAGCATTTTACGGTGCTGGGGCGTGAGAGAAAAAAGCTGGATATGCAATCACGCTGGTTTTCCGGCAACGCTTCCGTGCTGACCTACCGGCTGGACGAATTGCTGGGGACAAAAGTCCGGGCGTTATATCAGCGGAAGAAGGGAAGAGATTTGTTTGATCTGTGGATGGCATTCACAGCCGCACAGGCTCAGCCTGAAATAGTGATAAAATGTTTTCTTCAATACATGGAGAATGAAGGCCTCAAAATTTCACGGGCAGAGTTCGAAAAAAACTTTCTGGCAAAAACCGCCGATCCCGTTTTTGCCAAAGACGTAGGGCCGTTATTGATTGCCGGAACAGTTTTCGATTTCCCGGCGGCGGCAAAATATATAATGAACCGGTTACTGCCTTTAATCCCGGGCGAGCCGTGGCAGGGTAATGTTTCTTGATGGATGAAAGCCGGAGACACTATGTCAGTTAAAAATCAGTATGCTGTTCCGCGTTTAGATGCTGCTTAAAGATTTCTATGCAATATTAACCTGCAATTGCTTCCCAAGTGCTTTGGCAACCCGCTCTAATGTTGACAGCTTAATATCCTCTGCATGATTTTCAATTCTCGAAATTGCAGTTTTTTTTGTTTTAAGACGATGGGCAAGCTCCTCCTGTGTTAATCCCACTGATTCTCTTGCCTGACGCAGCATTACTCCTATCTTGAATTGTTCATAACCTTCATCAAAGTTCGCGGAGAATTTTTTATCTTTCTTTTTTCTCTCTGATATATATTTTTTCAGATCACTCATTTTATTTTCCTCCTGCTTAAAAAATCTTTCCTGTATGTTTCTGCCTTGTCTATTTCACGTTGCGGCGTTTTTTGGCTTTTCTTGACTAAACCATGCGTCAACACAACCACCGAATGACTGTCAAAGAAACAGAATATCCGGTATATATTAGAACCATATTTAATCCGGCACTCCCAAATTCCCTCCGTCCCGGTAAGTTTTTTAAAATATATGGCTGGTACGATTTCTAAATCTTCCAGCAGATTGAGAGTCCATAATACCTTTTGCGCTACCTTTCCCGACAAGGAATCAAGAAATTCTTGAACTGGACACTTTCCGTCAATTGTTTTGTAAAAAAGTACCGTTCTCTGCATGATTGTATGTTAACCTGCATGTTAACATTTGTCAAGGGCAATTATCAAGTTCGGTCTGGCCCCGATTTATCGGGATTCACCCCGTTAGAAGTGTTTCGAACTTCCGACAGGGTTCATATGAGCCGCATATATATTATCAACAGCCAGGTCAAAAAGAACTGGCTGAGCAGTAAGGCAACGGTAGTCATTCAATATTTCAATCGGGAAGAAACACACAATACCGCTTTTGAGGGATTGTGATTTTTTGTAATTTATTGTAATAAAAAAATGTCGGAGCAGCCCGCCCGATAAAAACGGACTCTTTGAAGATCGACAAATCCGACATCAGGAGAATGCCATGAAGATACGATTGAAAATATTAAATTTATTGTTTCTGTGCAGCACCCTTATCTTTGCATCCTGCGCTTCCAACGGTGAACAAAATTATATTCCTGAAGTGACTACGGTCGACGTGACGCAGATCACCGATAGAACGGCCACAATCGGTGTAGTTGTTAATTGGGAAGGGAATGCAGAGGTAACAGCCAGGGGAGTGTGTTGGAGTTCAACATCGTCCACTCCGACCATCAGTGACAACATCACCGGAGATAGCACGACAACAGACGATTTCACGGTCACCATCAAGGGATTGTCGGTATCAACCACATACTATGCGCGTGCTTATGCCACCAACGCACATGGGACAGGCTATGGCGCTGTTATAACATTCACGACAACGGGACCGCAGGCGCTGGTGTTTATTGATTACGTTCACATGGATGATCATGTAATCGATGCGCTTACGGCTCAGGGGTATACGCCGACGGCAGCCGCTTCGCTCAGCGACTTTAAAACAGGGCTTGCGTCCGGCGCCTATACAATGGCGGTATTATTTGCACAGAATTATTCCGCTGTTAAGTATGGATTGGCTGCAAGCGACGTCCAGGACTATATTGATGGAGGCGGCCTGATGGTTTTTACCACATGGACATCTGATGATAGCTCGATTGTCGCTCTTTTTGAGGCCAACTTGAGCGGCAGCACAAATCTGTCGAATATTACCATAAGCGATACCGACATTCAGAGTGTGTCCGGGCTCAGCGCATTCACTATCTTAAACCCCAGTTGGGGGTACTACTCCCTCGGGCTTACCGCCACCGGAAGCGGCACAGTCCTGGCGACCTTTGAAAACGGCGAGGCAGCCATGGTGCTGGGAAACAGCGGGAGAACGATGATGCTTGGCTATATGTCCGACACCGTTCCGACGGCCAACAGTCAGGCAATCTTTGAAAGTATCGTTGCGAAGCTTACCGCCAGCTTACCGTAAAGCGGCATCTCGACCATTGCCGGAGGCAACAAAACAAGAGGGACATCCTGTGATGTCCCTCTTGTTTTTTCTTTTCCAAACGGTTCAGGAGAGTTCGGGAGTTGGGAGAGTTCGGGGGACATAACACATAACTCAGTGTTGACACGAATAATTGATTGTTATGATCCCATGATTTTTTTATGGTAGTCCCTGGGAGAGTTGAACACCTGTCTCCGGCGTGAGAGGGCGATTGGGAGAGTTTTTCAACAGCCCCACTTTACCCAATGCACTGGATTATATTGAACGATCTTTTTTTGAATATGGGGTGAAAGATGCTGGTGCGGAACAGGTGCTTTCAGTTTTCTTATACTTGCGGAGAACTTCCTGAAGTCCTCAATTTTCAATTCTATAATTTTATGTCAGGTTAAAATCAGTAAGCATTAACAATTGAAATACGAGTCCATGCAGCCAATTGCTACACTGCGGCTGATTTATTCTTAAATTAGTAATTCAGACTATCGGGAAAAGAGAGGCGGAAAATTTTTTTGTTGACAACTATATAAAAAGTATATAGTGGTATAGTCACACAAGGGTTAAAAAGGCAAATTTATGTCGATTAAATACGCTATTCTCGGGCTTCTTAATTATTCGGATATGCATGGCTACCGCATCAAGGAGCATATCGAGAAAAATTTCAGCCATATGTGGTCGATTAATTTCGGACAGATTTACCCCAATCTAAAAGAATTGGCGGAAGATGGATTTATCAATATGCATGAAGTCACGCCATCGGAAGATGGCGGGCCGCAAAAAAAAATGTATTCGATAACAGAAAAGGGAATCGTTGAGCTTTCGCGGTGGCTTGCCGAATCCCCCCAAAAGCCCATGCTTATCAGAGATCCTTTCCTGATCAAGTTCGCTTTCTTCGGATTCGGGGATGATGAGAGGGCGCTGAAGATTATTGACGAGCAGATAGAAATTTTCGAAGTTCAATTAAAGCGGCGGCAGGAAAACAGCAAACGATGGAAGCGGCAGGGCGTTTATGTCAGCCTCATTGCCGAACTCGGCATAACCCAGAATGAGATGTACCTGCAATGGCTCCGCCATGCCCGTGCTGAAATAGAAAAAAGCCTGAAAGGCAAAGGCGCGGCTACCAGGAAAAATATCGCCGTTTTATAATTATCATCGTTACAAGGGAGGGATTCATGGAATTTAACGGTATTACCCTCGTTACCGGCGCGGCCGGATTCATGGGGAGTCACCTTGTCGAATTTCTTACTACGAAGGGGGTTCGCGTCAGGGCTACAGCCCGGCCCAGAAAGGACATATCATTTTTTGAGCGCCTCGGCATTGAATATGTCGCCGCCGACCTTACGAAACCTGATACGGTTCCCCGCCTGTTTGAAGGCGGCGTAGACAGGGTCTTCCACCTGGGGGCCATTTGTAATTTTTCCACACCTTACGAATCTCTTTATCCAACCAATGTCAAAGGCGTCGAACTCATCACCGGGCTCGCGCTGAAAAACGGCGTCAAGCGCTATATCCATGTCGGTTCCACAAGTGTATACGGGTATTATCAGGGAACACCATTTAAAGAGGACAGTCCCCGGAATCCGCAGGATTCCTATGGGAGAAGCAAGCGCGACGGTGAAGACGTTGTATGGCGGCGAATCAAGGAAGGCCTCCCGGCCATTATAACGCGGCCATGCACCGTATACGGGCCGCGCTGCAATGACGGCGCGGGCAAAGCCTTTTCCCGTCCAACCAGCATCAGCGCCATTCCCGGAAGCGGCGCTCAGTTACTTTCGAACGTACGGTCCGAAGATGTTGCCGAGTCGGTGTTTTACCTCTCTTCTCTTGATGACGCAGTCGGACAGGCGTTCAATCTCGCGGAAGATACGCATCCGACGCTCGAAGAAGCGCTAATTCTGGCTTCCAACACTTTCGGCACCAAGTTGCCAAAACTGCACCTGCCGCTCTGGCTGGTGAAAACTGTCGCGCGCATAGATGGCGCGATATCCGCGCGCAAAGGACGGATACCGGATTTGGAACTCGACGCGGTACGCTATCTCTATAATGATTATATTGTCGATAACAGCAAATTGAAGTCCACGGGATACAAGATGATCTATCCTGATTTCAAAGAATCAATGAAACAAATAGGTGAATGGTGTCGCTTGCAGGCTTCACAGGGCAAAGCTGCTTAAAAATCGAAGGAGGAATTGTTATGGAACAGGTTGTTGTCATCACCGGTTGCGCGGATGGAATGGGTCGTATCGTTTCTAAAATGCTTGCGGCTGCTGGATATTCCGTAGCGGGATTTGATGTCGATTCCAGGGGGATAACATCTCTTGTGAATGAGCTGAAGGAAATAGGCGGGGATCATCTGCTTGAAGCAATCGATATTACCGATCGTCCGGCCATCACAAAATTCAGTGAACGGGTACTGGCTCATTACGGGCGTGTCGACACGGTGCTTTCCAATGTCGGGATCGGGTTCTTCAGCCCGTTTGAGGAAGCGAATCTCGAGAAAGCGCTCAAGTGTCTCGAAATCAATGTCATCGGGGCGGCCGCGATTTTTCAGGCTTTTATTCCCTCGATGCGGGAGAGGCGATCCGGCAAGCTCATCGCAATGTCGTCGCTGGTAGGGCGCATTCCCTTTCCGTTTGAATCGATATATTCCGCAAGTAAATTCGCCGTTACAGGCATGGTGCTCTCGCTCAAGTACGAGGTGGAACCCTTCGGCATACAGGTGGCGCTGATTGAACCGGCGCAGGTTTCCACGACGTTTGCGGCTAAAATCCACGTACTGCCGCCCGAAAATTCCGTCTACCGGGATCGGGCCCGGCGGTTTATCGAACGTGATGACGAACTGATCAAAACAGCGCCGACGCCGCCCGAGGCAGCGAAAAAGATCATGAAGGTGATTGAGGCGAAAAAACCGGCGTTGTTCAACCAGATTGATTTCATGAGCAGTTTCTTTCTGTGTCTTAACCAGTTCCTCCCGCGATGGTTGAGGGACGCGATACTTGTCAACCATATGCATATAAAGTAGGCGTTGGTCCCCGGAGTGGTCTTTATTCCGACGCCTGAAAAAGATAGTCACCGTTAAATCATCACAAGGAGGGAATGTGGCATACAATTTTGACTTACCAACAAAGATCATCATCGGAGAGGGGTGTTCCGCACAGTTGGCGGAAAACGTTGCCAGGACCGGCGCGAAGCGGGTCATGTGCATTTTCGATAAGGGAGTGGAAGGAGTCGGAATTGTAGCGCCTGTCCTTGCAGGCCTTGAAGCAGCAGGAATCGAAGCCGTCCGTTATAACGGAGTGGCTCCCGATCCGCCGCTGGAAATCATTGAGGCCTGCACGGCGATCGCCGCGGAAATAAAACCGGATGCGTTTGTGGCTGTCGGGGGCGGCAGTTCCATCGATACGGCCAAGGCCGTGAATGCGAATCTGACCAATCCGGGAAAACTGAAAGACCATGCGATCATTCTCAATGGCCTGAAAGTGTTCCCCTTCGACAAACCGTTCAAGCCCCTCTTTGCGTTGCCCACGACCGCCGGGACCGGCAGCGAAGTATCCCCGGCGTCGGTTGTAACGGATAACGAATTGAAACTTAAACTTTCCATTATCGCGCCGGATATGATGCCGACGATGGCCATCATCGATCCCGCCTTGATGACCGGCCTGCCGTCTCACATTACAGCATCCACCGGGCTCGATGCTTTTGCTCACGCTGCCGAAGGATTGATGAGCGGGTTGGCGCTGATGTCGCCTTCGCCGATGCGGGATACCTTCTCCCTGGCGGCGATGGAGCTGATTTTCAACAGTTTGTTAACGGCCATGAAGGACGGAAAAAATATCAAGGCGCGGACGGATATGGCCTACGCGGCGTTTATGGCGATGCTGGGAAGTTCCAGCGGTTTGAGCATGGGGCATGTTATGGGACATGCCATCGGTGAAGTGAGCCATGTCCACAATCACGGATTTTTATGCGCCTCGATGGTTCCTTCCAATATCGAATTTCTGGCAGAGTGTATCCCCCAGCATCTGATCAAATTGGCGGCCCTGTTAAAAATTGACACGAGCGGAAAATCCATCCCCGAAACCGGCGCCGCCGTCAAACGGGCGCTCCAGGCTTTTAATAAGGACTGCGGCGTTCCGACCCTCAAAGAGTTGGGGATGAATCCGTCCGATACGAAAGAAATTGTGCATCATTGTTTATCGGGAATCTGGTATGTCCTGGCGCCAAAAAAACCGTCGGAACAGGAGATGATACAATGGCTTGAGGAGGCATACGAGGGCTAGGAATGGATGCGCAAATTTCCTGAACAACAATGAAAGGAATAATCATGAAAGAATTCAAAAATATCTATCTTAATGGACAATGGGTGAAACCCCTGGGGACCGAGACAGTTAACGTAATCAATCCCTGCAACGAAGAAGCGATCGCGACGGTGGCCCTGGGCAACGCCGCGGACGTCGACCGGGCTGTACATTATGCGCGGGAGGCGCTGCCGGCATGGTCAAAAACAACGGTTGCCGAACGCATGGACATGATTTCAAAAATTTCCAAGGCAATGACAGCCCGCCAGAATGAAATCGGCGACATCATTGCCGAAGAAATGGGCATGCCGTCGCCATGGTCGAGGATGATTCAGGTGGGGCTCCCCATCGCGACCCTGGACAGTTTTTTGCCGATCCTGGAAAATTACGCGTTTGAATATTCCATGGGAAGAACCCGGATCGTAAAGGAAGGCATCGGGGTCTGCGGATTCATTACTCCCTGGAATTATCCATTACATCAGATGATCGGCAAAGTGGCCCCGGCCCTGGCGGCCGGGTGTACGATGGTCGTCAAACCCAGTCAGCTGGCCCCGTTGAACTCCTATGCGCTGGCTGAGATCATGACGGAAGTCGGGCTGCCACCCGGCGTTTTCAATCTCGTGACCGGGGCCGGCTCCAAAGTGGGTCATGCCATTGCCGCGCACAAAGGCATCGATATGGTCTCGCTCACCGGGTCCACCCGGTCCGGCGTATTGGTGGCGCAAGCCGCAGCCGAAACCATTAAGCGCGTCACGCTGGAACTGGGCGGCAAGTCCGCCAATGTCCTGTTGGATGATGCCGACTTTTCCACAGCCGTCGTCAAAGGTATTTATGGCTGTTTCTTAAATTCCGGTCAAACATGTATTGCGTTGACCCGGATGATCGTTCCCGCCGCCAGGCAGCAGGAAGTGATCGCGCTGGCCAAGGCCACTGCGGAATCAATGGTGATGGGCGATGCCTTTGCCCCCGGCGTCTATTTGGGACCGATGGTAGACAAAGACCAGCAACGGTCGGTCCGGGAATACATCCTTTCCGGCATCCGCGAAGGGGCCACCCTGGTCACCGGCGGTCCGGAGCAACCAGAACATCTTCCCAAAGGATATTTTGTCAAGCCGACCGTCTTTGCCGATGTCAAACCGGACATGACGATTTTCAAGGAGGAAATCTTTGGCCCGGTCCTGAGCATTATTCCCTATCGCACGGAAAGCGAGGCTGTGGAAATCGCCAATGACAGCCTGTACGGCCTATCCGGATCGGTATGGTCCGTGGATATCGAGCGGGCCGGACGGGTTGCCCGGCAAATCCGCACCGGCCAGGTATTCATCAATGGCGCCGATTTCGACATTAACGCCCCGGCAGGCGGATACAAACAATCGGGCATCGGCCGTGAACGGAGCAAATACGGCCTGGAGGAATATTTGGAAATCAAAGCGATCATCGGACACAATCCTTCATGATCGCACGAATGCGCGTAATAGTCCGGAATGAAATAATCAGCACAACGGATTTTGATTCATACTCTCCCGTTGATACAAAACAGGGTTCAGGACTCCGGCGACGGGAAGAAAAGAGAGGAAGAAAAAAATGAGCAAAGTAATGACCATGAAAGAGGCCATCGCCGGGCACGTAAGCGATGGTGATTTCCTTTACATCGGAGGCTACGTCTGCAGATCGCCGTTTGCTGCCATCCATGAGATTATACGTCAGAAAAAACGTGATCTGACCATCACGCGCAGCAACGCAGCCGATGACTTTGATCTCCTCATCGGCGCAGGGTGTGTGAAGCGTTTTATTTCAACCTTCATATCTCTTGCTCTTTATGGCCTGGCCCGCTGTTACAGGCGTTCGCTGGAAAAAGGCATCCCCCACAAAATCGAGGTGGAGGAATACACGAACCTGTCGCTGCCTATGATGCTCATGGCAGGCGCCATGGGAATGCCTTTTATCCCGGTAAAGGACATGGTGGGAACCGACCTTATGAATGTGAAATCCTTTCTGGGAGAAAACAAATACAAGATGATCGAGTCCCCTTTTGACGGAACCCCTACCCTGCTTGTCCCGGCGCTTAAGCCCGACGTCGGCATCATCCATGTCCAGCAGGCTGATGAGGACGGCAATGCCCAGATCTGGGGGATTGGTGGAGACTGCAAATGGGGAGCAAACGCAGCACAAAAGGTTATCGTAAGCTGCGAGCGGATTGTAAGCCGCGAGATCATTGGCAAGGACCCGTCACGCACCATCGTTCCATCGTTCAAGGTGGTCTCTGTGGTGGAGGAACCGTTCGGATCCCATCCCGGTTACACACCGGGTTTCTACGACCAGGACTTCGGCTTCGGCTATGTCTACCAGCAGGCTTCCAACACGGAGGAAGGATTTCAGGCCTTTCTGGACGAATGGGTTTTCGGCGTGAATGACCGGACGGAATATGTCCAGCACTATATCCAGCGCTTCGGATATGCCCGGTACACAAAGCTTCAGGCCAAGTTCGACTATAGCTATCCCGTATCCTATTCATACTAGAGAAGGAGAAAGACTTATGAGTGAACATCCAAACGATTATATCAAGCCCGAACTCATGGCCTGTTGCGGCGCGCGAGAAATCGATGACGGGGATATCGTCATCGTGGGCACCGGATTTCCCGCCATGTCGGCCAATATTGCCAAACATACCCATGCAAAAAATGCTATCATGATGCAGGAGTCAGGCGTTTACGATGCGCGTCCCGCGCGGCCGGCGCTCTCTGTCGGCGATGCGTGCCTCAACCCGGGCGCTGCCATGATCGGTGGACTTATTGACGTCATGGGAATGTTTTTGCAGGGCGGTTGGGTTGACGTGGGCTTTCTCTCAGGCAGCCAGGTCGATAAATACGGCAACATCAACACAACGGCCATTGGTGATTACAACAGGCCCAAGTCAAGGCTGCCGGGCTCCGGCGGAGCCAATCCCATCGGAGCGCTTGCCAAAAAAGTGCTGATCATTACGCTTCATAACACGCGCAGCCTGACCGAGAAGGTCGACTTCATCACGACGCCGGGTTACCTTGACGGCCCGGGCGCAAGGGAGCGTTGGGGGCTTCCGGCAAATACCGGTCCGAAAGTGATCATAACCAACAAGGCCGTCATGCGGTTCGACAGGGAGACGAAAGAAGCATACATGGAAAGCTATCATCCCGGGACTTCAGTGGACGAAGTGGTGAAGCTCACGCCCTGGAAGCTCAAGGTGAGCGATGGCGTGCATGAGACGGAGACACCCCGTGAGGAGGAAATGCGGGTGATGCGGGAAATAATCGATCCGCACCGGATGATAAAGATATACGAGAAGCGCGGATACGTTTAGGCGCTCTCGCCGTATTGCTTTCCGGGCGGTCGTTTCCGATACCTGACGAAGACAAGACGAACGCCAAAGGAGGAGATGGCGATGGATTATACGCAAAAACTGGTAAGATTTTGTTGGGAACTTTCTTTTAACGCCTTGCCCGACGAGGTGAAGCACAAGGCAAAACTCTGCGTGCTGGACTATGTGGCGAACATTTACGGGTCGCTGGAACTGGACGCCGTGCGTTCTACTATTGACTTTGTGCGGTCGCTCGGCGGTCCGGAGGTTGCAACGGCGCTGGGATGCGGGTTCAAAACGGGCCTGCAGAACGCTGCGTTCATCAACGGGGTAACCGCCGAAGCCATCGAATCTCAGGACGGGCTGCGTTTCGGCGGGAATCACGCCGTGTCGGCGGTCCTGCCGGCGGCCATGGTCATGTCTGAAAGCCTCGGGTTGACGGGAAAGCGCCTGATTGAGGCGGTTGTGGCCGGTTACGAGGTGGCCAACAGGGCTTCATCCGCAATGCATCCATTTCACACGCTGTCGGGCTTTCTGCCCACCGGCACATGCGGGACGCTCGGCGCCGCCGTGGCGGTCTCCAAGCTTATGGATCAGGGGTATCCGGAGATGCTCAATGCCATAGGAAACGCAGGTTATATTTTGCCCATCTCCATGGCGGAACAGCTCATGGAGGGATATACCGTAAAAATCGTGCAGGGGGGACAGGCCGCCAGTGCAGGCATCATGGCGGCAGGCCTGGCGGGTAAAGGTGTGACCGGCAGCTCCCATGTCCTTGAAGGTTCGGAAAACCTCAAGGGCGGGATCACGCAGATAACCGTGCGCGGGGATTCCAAACCGGAACGGATTACGGACCGGCTGGGCGAACACTATTCCATTACCGATGTCTATTTCAAACCCTACACCGCCTGCCGACATACGCATGGCGCGGCCCAGGCGACCCTGTCGCTGGTGAGTGAAAAAAAGATCGCGCCGGACGATGTCGATTCCATCAGCGTCTCGACTTACGGGATGGCCGCCATTGCCGTAGGAAAGGTGGTTCCCGAAGGAGGCAGTTTTGTCTCGGCACAATTCTCCATCCCTTATGTCGTAGCGGTCTGCCTTCTCGACAGTGCGCTGGGACCGATGCAACTTACTGAACGCCGTGTCGCCGATCCGGCGCTTACGGCGCTGGCGAAAAAAGTTTCCGTGTCAATGGATGATGATCTGAATAAAATGTATCCGGACAGAACCGCAAGCCGCGTGGAAATCCTGCTGAAAAACGGCGACCGGCTGACGCGTCAGGTGGATATTCCTAAAGGCGATCCCCGTGACCCGATGGAGGCCGGGGATATCATGGAAAAGATAAAATTTTTCTCCGGCAACCGTGACCGGAAAAAGTTGGAACGGGCGATTGAGGCCATTATGGGACTGGAGCAATTGAAGGACGTCAGGGAACTGGTTTCTTTGATCTGATATAAAAAAAAGTTATAGGAGAAAATATGGATTTTACATTGAATGAAGAACAGAAAATGCTGGTCGAGACGATCAGGACCATGGGCCAGCGTGAAAAATTCAAGGAGTTGGCGAAGCATATTGATGAAACGGGCGAATTTCCGTTCGGCCTGCTTAAAAAATATGCAGACATGGGACTGCTGGGCATGACCCTGTCGACAGAAAACGGCGGTGGCGGCCAGCCGGCTATGAACGCGGTCCTCTGCATCGAGGAGCTTGCCAGATTCAGCCCCATGATCGCGGGACCGGTATTTGAATCGAACATGGGGCCAGTAAGGGTGGTAGATATCTTCGGTACGCCTGAGCAGAAAAAAACTATTGTGCCGGGCGTATGCAAAGGTGAGTTGAGCGTGTCGGTAGGCATGACCGAGCCGGGAGCCGGTTCTGACCTCACTTCACTCACGACCAACGCGAAGGAGGATGGCGACTCGTATATCGTCAACGGAAGAAAAAGCTTCATAACCGGCGCCGGGCACGCGAGCCACTATATGGTATACACCCGGTTCGGCGATATAAAAGGAGCCAAGGGGATCGGCGGGTTGCTGGTGGAGAAGGGAATGCAGGGTTTCAGCTTCGGCAAGCAGGAAAAGTTTATGGGCCTCAGGGGGATGCCGTCGTGCGACCTGATCTTTGAGGACGTCCGGGTGCCCAGGAAGAACCTGGTCATTCCGCCGGGCGAGTTCAGCAAGCTGATGTGGACCTTCGACATCGAGCGTTGCGGCAACGCCTCACAGTGCCTTGGCATTGCCCAGGGCGCCTTTGATGAGGCAAAAGCCTACGCTATGGAGCGTAATGCTTTCGGCAGGCCGATCTGCGAATTCCAGGCTATACAGTTCATGATGGCTGATATGGCGGCGAAACTGGACGCAGCCAGGCTCCTGGTGTACCGGGCGGTCAATGGCGCGGGTCAGGGACTCCCATCCATATACGATGCCTCCATTGCCAAGGCGTATGCCAACGACATGGTTGTGGACGTCACGAACACGGCCATGCAGGTTTTCGGCGGATACGGCTACAGCACGGAATTTCCCGTGGAGCGGATGTACCGTGACGCGAAAGCCTGGGGCGTTGCAGGCGGCACAATCCAAATGCTGAAGATAGGAATCGCCGGAATGATTTTCGGCAGGCGCTTTGATCAGAGAAAAGGCAAATGAACATAAAGAGGAATCACCGAAAATAATTTTCATAATAAGAATCAACTTTATGAAAGCGAGGCATGAAGATGGCTGAGGAACTTAAAATCGGTGGGCAACTGGGACTGGACATCCGCAACGGGAAAATCGCAAAATCCGGCAGTACAAGACGGATTCAGGAATTAAACGGGTTATTGCATGGAACTCGTCCCAGTATTGATATTCAGCGTATTAGAGCATTTACCAGGATCTATAAGGAAACAGAGGGCGAACCTGAATTAGTGCGCCGTTATAAGGCGATGGCTGAGGTTTATCGTACTCTGGAACCGGTTATCTACGATCATGAACGGCTCGCCGGATGGGCTACAAATAAGATCAGAGCTACCCAGCTTGTGCTGGAATTACATGCCCATTGGATTGGTGACGATTTGAACCAGATAGAAACCCGCCCATATGATCCTTTCATGATTCCGGAAGAATATAAGAAAGAGATTCAAGAGGTACACATTCCTTATTGGAAAGACAAAACACTGACGGCTTTATTGGCCAAAAGATTGCCGGAGAGAGAGGTTAACCTTACAACAACGGATGGCGGAACCGTTGCCATCAACAATTATTTGACAAATTTAGGTTCACATTTTTTGCCGGATTACTGGTTTGTACTCGAAAACGGATTTGGCAAGTACTACGAGATTGCGCAGGACGCGCTTGCCGGGCTTGATGTCAATGATCCTGAATCGATTGACAAACGCGGCTTCTACAACGGCATATCGGATGTCTGTTTGGGAATTAAGCAATTTGCCGAAAACTATGCAAACGCTGCAGCGAAAAAAGCTGTTCAAGAAAAGGACCCTGTCCGCAAGAAGGAACTACTCGACATGGAAACGATGATGCGGCAGGTTCCCTGGAACCCGCCCCGTAATTTTTATGAGGCTATCGAAGTAGTCTGGTTGGTCATGTTGTTCCAGTATGTCGAGGGATCCGGAGCATCCGGCACCATCGGACGGTTTGATCAGTTTATGTACCCGTATTACAAGCAGGGAATTGCGGACGGCACACTGACGCCTGAACGGGCCATGGAGTTTATCGAGGAACTTTATATCAAATTAACGGCGAATCCCTGGCTGGTTCCGACCCTTGTATCATTAGTCCTCGGGGGATATTTCCGCTATGCGCATCTTGATGTCGGTGGATTGAATGAACATCGCAGGGATGCCACCAATGAATTGTCATACCTCTGCCTGAGGGCGATGCGTCACGTGAAAACAAATTCGCCGACAGTCAGTATTCTATTGCATCAGAAGACCCCCGATTCCCTCCTCTATGAGGCATGCAAACTTTCCGCAGAAGGTATGGGACATCCTTCCTACTTCAATTGTGAGACGATGTACGAAATGCTGAATGCGCGTAGCGGGGGTCCCACCGGCAAGAGCCCTTATACAACAGAGCAGATCCTCAAATATGGCGGTCCCATTGGTTGTGTGGAACCGGGAGTAGCGGGACACCAGTACGGGCATACCGACTCGGCCATTATAAACCTGGCGCAATGCGGAACTTTAGCCATAACGAACGGAGTAAAAGGCAGCAGAACAATGGGTTATGGTGCCGGTACGGTAATTACTTGTGAAACCGGAGATGCCACAAAGTTTGCATCATTTGAAGATTACTATGCCGCTGTGAAAGCTCAGATAGCATACGCCGTCAAACAAGGTCATGCCAGCCTGATTGTGGCGGAGAAAATAATTTCCGAAAAATTCGCTCTACCTACTTATACCATGCTTTGCCGTGACGCGGTTTTGAAAGGCAAGGATTGTACTCAGGGCGGCGCTTTCTGTAATATCGGGCCGACAATACAATCTTTAGGTTTCGGGACCCTGGTTGACTCTCTGGCTGCCGTAAAAAAGGTTGTATTTGATGAAAAGAAAGCCACCATGGCCCAGTTAAAGGCGGCCATTGAAGCAAATTTCCAGGGTTACGAGGAACTAAGGGCCCGGCTCATGCGCGCGCCTAAATATGGTAATAATGATGATTATGCGGATAATATTGCCGTCGATATTTGGGAATTTTTTGCCAATGAGGTTCGTCTCCTGAAAATGTACCTGGGCCACTATTGTGATCCCGCTGTGCAGATGGTTCAGGTCAACGTCGGAGCCGGATTTTTTACCGATGCAACAGCGAATGGACGTCTTGAATTCACGCCGCTCTCCGATACCATGTCGGCAAGCCAGCAAGCGGATACCCACGGCCCCACGGCCGCCGCTCAGAGTTATGGCAAATTGAATTGCGCTGCATACACGAACGGAACATTGCTTAATATGTGGGTGAGTCGCAGTGAGCTTATCGAAGAAGCGAAATAGGATTTTTTACCGGAAAACGAAAGGAGAATAACCATGAATATGCCTCTTCTAAACACTCCTGAATCTTCTTATGTTGAGCCTGGTTACAAGGAAGCCGGCATGAAGAATTTTGCCAGCTTCATACGTACCATGCTTAATGATTTGGGCGTTTATCATGTTCAATTTAATACCGTTGACAAAGAAACCCTGATAGACGCAAAAGCCCATCCTGAAAATTACCCGACACTGATCGTACGCGTGGCGGGATATAGCGCCTACTGGACTGATCTCGGCGAACCGACACAGGATGACATTTTAAGCCGTACGGAACATTCATTCAAATAAATGCGGGTGCTGCCGCAGGGCGGCATCTGTTCGTTGAGAAATGATTTGTGATGCTTACAGATTTTTCAGAGAAAAAAGCAACTGTCTTTGATATTGGACGTTATCGAAATGAAGATGGTCCGGGAATACGAACAATCGTTTTTTTCAAAGGCTGTCCTTTAAGATGTGTTTGGTGCAGCAATCCGTTGGGTCTCAGTAATGGCCGGCAACTCGTCTTCAATCCCCCAAAATGTACCGGATGCGGCAAGTGTATAAATATTTGCCCCGTTGAAGCGAACCGTTTTGATGGCGGCACGCTACAGGTGGATTTCAAACGTTGCAAGTCCTGCGGATTATGCGTACCTCATTGCCTGGCCAATGCGAGAGATATATCGGGAACACCGTATACGATACAAGAGTTGTTTACGGAAATTCAAAAAGATATGCCTTTCTATAGAAGAAATGATGGTGGTGTAACATTATCAGGCGGAGAGGTATTAATGCAAAGCGGGTATGCCGCAGAACTGTTGAAGTTGTGCAAGCAGAACTATATCCATACGGCAATTGAAACTTCGGGATACGCTGCATGGGACGATTTTGAAAACGTTGTACGTTACTGCGACCTCGTTTTTGTTGATTTAAAGATTTTGGATAACCGTAAGCACAAGGAATATACGGGAGCCGGAAATGAACGAATATTGCAGAATATCGAAAAACTTTGCTTATATTCACAGGCCAGGGGCGCGCCAGGGGTCATCATACGCCGACTCATCATAGAAGGCTATACAGATGATGATGAGACGACCATTCAAGTTGCACAATTTGTCAACAGTTTGCCTAACCATCCCGAAATTAATCTTTTGCCCTTCCACAACCTCGGCGAAACAAAATATGCAATGACAGGACGGTCATATTTATTTCATGGAAAAAAAATGATGACGGACAGGGACCCCATCATATTGCGTGTCCGTGATTTGACCATTCAGCATGCCCATGACTGTCGTGTGAGTATCGGGGGAGGAAATATAACCGGACATGTAGTCGAACCCCAACTTTAAAATGGCTGTATTCAGGCAACCGACGATAAAACATGGTGGCAATTGCATGCCGAATATATGCGAAGTTGTAAAAATAAAACGGATATCGCTATCTTGACAGACATTGAAAAAACAGTAACCGCTTATAAAAAAACCTGTCTTAAATATTAAATTGACATGGTGACTTGATTTTTCCTGATGTTCGCATTTTAGCGTTAATGCGAAAGCGGAAGTAAACAGGGCATTTTATATCGCACCGGCAGGGTTTATTTATGACCGTAGCCCCGGTCTATTTTCTATTTGCCCTCGTGTGTGCAGGTGGAATAGATTCCTTATGGCGGTGATTCCCCCGGCTGTCAGAAATGCAATTTCATATCCTTAGTACTGCAACAAAAAATATTTGCTACTTTGACGGCACAAAAACCTCTTTTTTAAGTCTATGGGTTGGAAATAATTTGTTTAATATCAGATTATAGGGGACAATATGTTTATAAGTATATGATTTTATTCTGGTAGTCCCAAGGATAGTTTAACTCCTGTCTCCGGCGTGAGAGCGCTTCCACATCACCCCAATATACTTGAATTATTAAGTTATTTTCGAGCAACAGTGTCATTAGAGGCATAAAAATCATGACGTTTTGTGTCCGTTTTTGTGTCCGCGAAAGTATTAACATTGTCCTGTATTTCTAAAACCATAAACTAAATAATTGATTCCGATCTATACTTGGCTTGACAGAGAGTGTTTAATTGAGTCTTGTATTGTTATTGATTTCACCTACTATTCCACAGTGTTTTAAGATCATTAAATTTGAGGATTATTGGTTGTAAGATGCGCCTATTTATTCACAAGTTTTTACGGAGCACTGTTACACAAAAAGATTAAGAATTCTCGGCAAGAAAACACCTATTAAGATTAATATAATCGCTACAATAGTAGAAATCTTGTCAAATGAAGCTAATGGAAAACCAGGAAGAAGAAAAAATGTCCAGAATATGTGTATAAGGCTACCAATTATCAGTATGAACCTTAGCGCCTCAATGGGTGGCGTAATAGCATTGTATATAATAAAACACATGCCAGCCACAATGATCAAATAGAAACATATCGAGAAGACATTTACGAAAGTATTTACAGCTTTATCTGTCTTTTCATCAGTAGAATCGGTTGGACGAATATGAGAAGGGCCATATTTGTCACTCTCATGATGTAATTTCTGACGTTCATCTTCGTCTTCATCATCAGACAATGACGGCTTTTTTGTAATTTGAACACTTTGTTTAGAGCCGGAAGATGATGAGTTATCTTTCATTAATCTTAAATCTCCCCATGTAGTTGCGCACTCCAAATCTTCAGTGGGTCATCCTGACAGTTTCGCAAGAGTTTCAAAGATGGAACCACCGGTTGAACAGTCTCTACTTTCCACAAAATTCTGCAGTTTCCGCTCGATGTTTAACTAGGCAATCATGATCTACCGACTTAGCGGTAGTGCAAATACTTAATACTTTTCGCATTGCTTTGCCACACTTTTCAAAATCTTCCAGTATTCGTATTTGTGCCGTTTCCACTTGCTTTCTGCATTTAGAATCAACAGGCAATTTATTACATTTTCTTGATTCTAAAAATATTTGTTTATTTGACAATGCCAATTCATCTTCGCAATCTTTAAAAAGTTCTTTTAATTGACCTGAAGCGGATAATTTTTTGCAATGAGGAGATAATTTTTGCTTTATTTTATTCTTAACAGCTTCCACACACTCATCATCAATATTATTTAAATATTCCTCATTACAAGCAGGATCCGGCGCCCATGAAGGTAAATTTGTTTTTTTATTTATTGTTGACTGAACTTGCTGATTGCTTTTTGTTTCCCCATTTAGCTCAGCAGACTTCGCAGTCGCATATGTAATAAAAGAAAGTACCACAATCAATGCTGTTAATATTTTCTTCATAAAGATGTAATTTATTCTAAACATATTGATTCTTTATCAAGAGATTATATGAATCTTTAATTCGTTTTTTGTATCATATAAATAATATGTGTCAATCCCTCGAATAGGGAATTTGTATAGAATAATTTTAACGATTTTTGTGTCCAGAGGCTGATAGTTAATTTATGATGTTTTGTAAGTTATTGTTATTTTGGTAGTCCCACAGGGAGTTGAACCCTGGTTTCCGGCGTGAGAGGCCAGCGTCCTAACCACTAGACGATGGGACCATAAAGCAGCGTAAGAATCGAGCGCAATTCTCTATGTAATTCACCTGTAAAAGTCAAGATGAAATTGACGCGGTTATTGCCGAACCTGTTACTTAACCGGCGCGTTCGCCCCTGATTCTATAAAGGCAACAGCGTCGTTGATTCTTTGAATCACCCGGTCTTTGCCCAGCGTAACCATGATTTCGTCAATGCCGGGGCTGACGGTTTTTCCGGTCAGCGCTACCCGCAGCGGCTGGGCGATGATCTTGAATTTAATATTCCTTGCCGTTACGAATTCCATAAGGAATTTTTCGATGTCTTCCTTGCTGAAATTCGGCATGGCCGGAATCCCTTCGGCTATCGCCTTCAAATGTCCGGCAATGTCCGGTATCAGGAATTTCTGCGCCGCCTCCTTCTCGAATTGAACCTTTTCGGCAAAATAGAAACCGGCGGAGTCAGCCAGTTCCACAAGTGTTTTGACGCGCGGCTGCAGGTCGGCAATTATTTTTTTGGTAAAGGCGGCGTCGGTGATGTTGGTTCCGGCTGGCCACAGGGGTTTCATCTCTTCGCTTAAACGTTCGGCAGATGCTTCCTTAATGTAATGGGCGTTTAGCCAGAGCAGTTTTTCGGGATTGAAAACGGCGGGCGATTTGCCTACTGTATCGAGGCTGAAAAGCTCAACCAGTTGGGCAAGGGAAAAAATCTCCTGATCGCCGTGCGACCAGCCGAGACGCACCAGATAGTTGACCAGCGCTTCCGGCAGGTAACCCATGTCTTTGTAAGCCATGACCGAAGTCGCGCCGTGGCGTTTGCTGAGGCGTGTTTTATCGCTTCCCAGAATCATCGGGACATGGGCGAATTTCGGCACTTTAAATCCCAGCGCTTCATACATTAATATCTGGCGCGGTGTGTTGTTTACGTGGTCGTCGCCGCGGATCACGTGCGTGATGTTCATAAGGGCGTCGTCAATGACCACGGCAAAATTATAGGTGGGATAGCCATCGCCCCGCTCTATTATCAGGTCGTCCAGTTCTTCGTTGTTAAAAAAAATGTTGCCTTTGATAAGATCTTCCACAACAGTCACGCCGTCTTGTTTGCCCCGGAAGCGGACAACGCTGTTTGGCGATTTGCCTAATTTTTTATCGCGGCAGGTGCCGTCGTATTTGGGTTTTCCGCCTGTGGCGAGGGCAATTTTTCTTTTTGCCTCCAGCTCTTCGGGCGTGCATGTGCAGTAATAGGCCTTGCCTTCACTGATTAATTTCTGCACCATCTCCCTGTGCAGATCCACGCGCTGCGCCTGAAAATAAGGGCCTTCGTCCCAGTTCAATCCCATCCAGGCCATTGCGTTTAGTATCGCCGCTGTTGATTCGTCGGTGGAGCGTTCCTGATCGGTGTCTTCAATCCGCAAAACAAATTCTCCGCCGTGATGGCGGGCATAAAGCCAGCTGAAAAGTGCGGTTCGCGCTCCGCCGATGTGCAGATAACCTGTCGGAGAGGGTGCGAATCTGGTTCTGATTTTTTCCATTATTATATTCCTGTTTTATATTCCTGCATTTTGTAGCTTTATAGGATTTAGACAGGTCTTTTGTCAAGCAACTTGATTTTTAATCCCGAAGAGGAGGTGTGCAGGGCCATGCCCGGTGAGAGGATAATGGGGGTTTCTTTAATGGATGATTAAAAAATATGAAAATATTCTATCTTATCGTTGATTTAAACAAGCAAATTATACTTGACAACAAAAAGAATTTATAATTAACTCACCGGATTAATTATAAAGCGAAATATTTGAGAACCAACGGGCTTTAAATGGCTAATTCTTTGAAAATAAACGTTATTCTTATTCCGGAGGAAGGTCAGAAATTCGTCTTTTCCGAGGACAGCGCCTGGTTTAAAGAAAGCTTTAAAGACAGCGAAAGCCTTGATTTTACTCTGGATAAAGTTGATGTGGATTGTCTGGTAACAAAAACGTCAAACACTGTCTTTATTAAGGGTTCATTTTCCGCGCAAATTGATATTTGCTGCAGCCGCTGTCTGGAGAATACAAAACAGTCCATTGGCAGTGATTTCGCTTATACGCTGATTCCCGCGAAAGCCGAAACGAGAGAAGAGAAGGAGCTTACGCAGGAAGATTTGGAAACAGGTTATTATCAGGGCGATTTTATTGATCTTGCACCCATTATCTGTGAGCAGATAATTTTGCAGATACCGATTAAGGCGCTTTGCCGTGAAGATTGCAGGGGGTTGTGCCAGCAGTGCGGCGCTAATTTAAATACTTCTTCCTGTAATTGCCGTTTAAATATGGTTGACAGCCGCATGGCTGTATTAAAAGATTTTACAATAAAGAATTAACTATTAAAGAAGGATAATTAATATGCCAAATCCAACAAAACGACATTCAAAAACAAGACGTAATACGAGAAGAGCGAACGATTTTCTGACAGCTCCTCCAATGTCTGTATGTCCGCAGTGCAATGAGCCCAAAATGCCTCACCGCGTCTGCCCGACATGCGGGACTTACAGGGGCAGGGAATACAGCAAAGAAGAAAAGACCAGCTAAGTAACGTAGCTTAAAAAAAGAATATAAAAATACCGCAGGCAACGCTCAATGCCCGCGTTTTAAGTTCAGGCGCAAAAACCGGAATATTTTTATATTGAAAGCGGATTGTACAGGCTGTCTGTTAAAAATGTACGAAATTCCCTTATTACGGTAAAATAAGGAATCGGTTGTTAAACAGGTAAAAAAATAATCATTTGATTTTGTTTTGGTAGTTACCGGAATAACAGAGTTTAGGAGGATTTTTCATGACGTTAGAAGAAAAAGTCATTAAAATTGTTATGGAGCAATTGGATGTAACACAGGAAGAATGCGTTCTGGAAGCATCTTTTATTGACGATCTGGGAGCGGATTCTCTGGATATTGTTGAGCTCCTCATGGAAATGGAAGAAGCTTTCGGTATCGAAATAGCTGATGAAGAGTTGGAAAAGATTAGTACAATTAAAGACGTTGTTGATTTTTTAAAGCAAAAAGGCGTTCAATAAAAGGCCTTGCAGGATTTTAACCAATGAAAAGGCGTGTTGTCGTAACAGGTCTTGGTGCGTTAACTCCCCTGGGAAATTCAGTCGGAGAATCATGGGATAGCGCAATATCGGGTAAATCAGGCATCGGCCCGATCACAAGATTTGACAGCAGTTCCTATAAATCCAGAATCGCCGGTGAAATAAAAAATTTCGATCCCCTTCAGTATGTAAGTAAACAGGAAGTCCGCCGCTACGACGACTTCATTCTTTATTCCATAGCTGCCGCGGAAATGGCGATGGCCGACGCGAAATTAACGATCAGCCCTGAATTTGCCGAACGCGCCGGTGTTATAGTCGGCTCGGCTATCGGCGGTGTCGCCACGCTGGCGGAAGAAATGAAAAGCCTTTTTGAGTCCGGCCCCCGTAAAATTTCCCCCTTTGCCGTTCCTGCAATTCTTGCCAATCTGGCTTCCGGCCATGTTTCCATAAGATTCGGAGCAAAGGGTCCCATTAACTGCGCCGTTACCGCCTGCGCGGCGGGAACATCGGCCATCGGCGATGCTTATAAGACGATTGTTCACGGAGATGCGGATGTCATGATTACCGGCGGTGTAGAGGCGGCGATTACGCCGCTGGCGGTAGCCGGTTTCGGCGCCATGAGAGCGCTGTCGGTAAAAAACGATGAGCCTCAAAAGGCCAGCCGTCCTTTCGATAAAGACCGTGACGGCTTCGTCATCGGAGAGGGCTGCGGCATCATTATTCTGGAGGAATTGTCATTTGCTTTGGAACGGGGAGCGCGAATTTACGCGGAACTTTCCAGCTACGGATGCACATCCGATGCTTTTCATATGGCGGCTCCGCCTCCCGGTCATGAAGGAGCAGCCCGCAGCATGCGCATAGCCGTAAGGGATGCCGGTTTGAATCCTGAAGATATCGATTATATCAACGCTCACGGCACATCAACCCCCCTTAATGATTTGTATGAAACTCAGGCTATAAAATCCCTGTTCGGGGAGCACGCTAAAAAGCTGATGGTAAGCTCCACAAAGTCCATGACCGGCCACATGCTGGGAGGGACGGGAGGAGTGGAAGCCATTTTCGCGGTAAAAGCCCTGCAGGAAGGCGTCATTCCGCCGACGATCAATCTGGATAATCCGTCAGAGGAATGCGATCTTGATTACGTGCCTAATGTCGCGAGGCGTCAGGAAATCAATACCGCAATGTCCAATACTTTCGGTTTCGGCGGCGTAAACGCCGTTTTGCTGTTTAAGAAATATACAGGCTGAAACAGCCTTTGTTATTTATAAAAATTATTAGTGAAGGAGAAAAAGTTTTCATGTCTTTTCTGGAAAAAGTTGATTCGGAAGTGAGCCGCGCCATTGATCTGGAGACGCGACGTCAGACGGGTAAAATCGAGCTTATCGCTTCGGAAAATTTTGTCAGTGAAGCAGTGCTGGAAGCGCAGGGTTCCGTGATGACCAACAAATACGCTGAAGGTTATCCGGGAAAACGTTACTACGGAGGCTGTGAATTTGTGGATATAGCGGAGTCGCTGGCGATTGACCGCTGCAAACAGCTTTTCGGATGCGACCACGTCAATGTTCAGCCGCATTCCGGCACGCAGGCGAATATGGCCGTGTATTTTGCGGCGGTTCAGCCCGGCGATACGGTTCTGGGAATGAATCTTTCCCACGGCGGGCATTTGTCTCACGGAAGCCCGGCAAATTTTTCCGGCAAATTTTATAAGATCGTTCCCTACGGAGTCAGCAAAGAAACAGAGACGATCGATTACGACGAAGTGGAAAAGCTCGCCCGTGAACATAAACCCAAAATGATTGTCGTGGGAGCGAGCGCTTATCCGCGGACGATTGATTTCAACAAGTTCAGAAAAGCCGCCGATGAAGTCGGCGCGGTGATTATGGCGGACATAGCTCACATAGCGGGGCTTGTCTGCACGGGACTGCATCCCTCGCCTGTTCCCGTCTGCGAATATGTAACGACCACAACTCATAAAACACTGCGCGGCCCGCGCGGCGGCGTGGTTATGTGCAAGGAGGAGTTCGCCAAAACCCTGAACAGCAGGGTCTTCCCCGGCATGCAGGGCGGCCCGCTGATGCATGTGATTGCCGCCAAGGCTGTCGCTTTCAAGGAAGCGCTGATGCCGGAATTCAAGGTATATCAGAATCAGATCATCAAAAACGCGCAGGCAATGGCGGATGAACTGAAAAATCAGGGCTTCCGGCTTGTTTCCGGCGGAACGGATAATCATCTGATGCTGGTTGACCTGACGGACAAGAACGTCAGCGGCAAGGAAGTTCAGGAAGCGCTTGACCGCGCCTCCATCACCGTCAACAAGAACGGCATACCCTTTGACACCAAAGGCCCTCAGGTGACAAGCGGAATAAGAGTAGGCACTCCCGCGGTTACAACCAGAGGCATGAAGGAAGACGAAATGCGGCTGATTGCTTCCTATATTTCCGATGTAGTTAAAAATATCAGTGATGAAAAGAAAATCAAAGCCGTTGCCGAAAAGGTGGAAGCTCTCTGCTCCCGTTTCCCTCTTTATCCGGGGAGAATTAAAAATCTGTAGGCGGACCTGATCCGGTAAATGCCAGCTTTGTGAAAGAATGTAAACATGGCCAAAGGAAAATCATCTCCGGCAGCATTGCCGGAGAAAAATAAAAAAAGGCCCGACTGGGATAATTATTTTCTGGATATTGTCGAGCTTGTATCCAAACGCAGCACCTGTTGCCGGAGGTCCGTGGGGGCGGGGCTTGTCCGTGATTGCCGAATCCTGGCCACAGGATATAACGGAGCGCCCTCCAAGCTTAAACATTGCCTGGATATCGGCTGCCTGCGCGAGCAGCTTCAGGTTCCTTCGGGGGAGCGCCATGAATTGTGCCGCGGGCTGCATGCGGAACAAAATGCCGTTATTCAGGCGGCGCTGCACGGAGTCAACACAAAGGGTGCAACGCTGTATTGCACCAATCATCCCTGCGTCATTTGCGCTAAAATGATCATCAACGCGGGTGTTGTCAAAATTATTATCCGCGACGGTTACAAGGATAAACTGGCCGCCCAGATGCTCAGGGAAGCGGGAATAAGCGTAAAACAGCTTTAACTTCAGGAAATTCAGGTGACGAAATTATGAAATGCCCGTTTTGCGGCCACGCTGAAAATAAAGTTATCGACTCGCGGATAAGCAAGGACGGGAAAGCTGTCCGCCGCCGCCGGGAATGCCTGAACTGCGCGAAGCGTTTTACCACCTATGAGTATGTCGAGGAAGTGCTGCCGATGGTCGTAAAAAAAGATGGCCGCCGCGAACAGTTCGACCGGCAGAAAATATTGAACGGAATAAAAAAAGCATGCGAGAAGCGTCCGATCAGCATGGAGTCCATAGACAAGCTTGTGGATAATGTGGAGCAGGCCTGCCAGGAAACGCAGATGGAAGAAATTTCTTCAAACGTTATCGGAGAAAAGATAATGAATGAGTTGAAGGCTTTCGACGGCGTTGCCTATGTCCGGTTTGCCTCGGTTTACCGTCAATTCCGCGATGTCGGCGAATTTATGTCCGAATTGAAGGATTTGTTAAGCAAGGATAAAAAGTAATTTATGTTTACCGGAATTGTGGAAGGATCGGGCAAGGTAAAACGCCTGACAATGAAAGGCTCCGATGCCGTTTTGGAAATTGAATCCGCCGTAAGCCTGACGGATGTCTCCATCGGTGACAGCATTGCCGTAAACGGCGCATGTCTTACCGTCACTTCCAAAAATAATCAGGATTTTCAGGCTGATGTTTCCGCTGAAACTCTATCCAGAACAACGCTCAAATTTCTGCACGCGGGAGATAAAGTCAATCTGGAAAAATCTTTGCGTGTCGGCGGTTTCGCGGGAGGGCATTTTGTTCTGGGCCATGTAGACGCCATGGGCAGAATTCTTTCCAAAACACAGAAATCCGGCTCGCTTATTTTTGCCGTGGAAATGACGGATAATCTATCCCGCTATATTGTGGAAAAGGGTTCGGTGGCCATAGACGGAATCAGCCTTACGGTGAACAAACTTGAAAAAAGCAGGTTTTATGTTAATATAATTCCGCATACGGCGGCCAGCGCCACGCTGGCGACGAAAAAGGAAGCCGATTGGGTGAATATTGAAACCGATATTCTGGGCAAGTATGTGGAAAAGTTATTGCAATCAGGCAGAGGAATAGATAAGGACTTCCTCGCACAACACGGTTTTTTAGATAAGTAAGGGTAGTAAAATGGCAATCAGCACGATTAAAGAAGCAATTGAAGATATCAAAAACGGGAAGATGGTTATTCTCGTGGATGACGAAGACAGGGAAAATGAAGGCGATCTTTTCATGGCGGCGCAGTTCGCGACGGCAAAAACCATTAATTTCATGGCCCGTTACGGACGTGGTTTGATCTGTCTGACGCTTAATGAAGAAACGGCGGACAAGCTTAACCTGAAACAAATGGTCAATGATAATCAGGCGCGTTTCGGCACCGCGTTCACCATTTCCATCGAAGCCAGGCACGGAGTTACCACAGGCATTTCCGCCGCGGACAGGGCGACGACTATTCAGGCCGCCGTTAATCCGCAGGCCAAACCGGATGATCTGGTCAGTCCCGGCCATGTGTTTCCCATCACGGCAAAGCGGGGCGGGGTTCTGGTTCGCACAGGGCAGACGGAAGGTTCGGTTGATTTATGCCGTATCGCCGGTTTGACGCCGGCGGGTGTGATCTGCGAAATAATGAAAGACGACGGCACGATGGCCAGGATGCCGGATCTGGAAGTTTTTGCCAGAGAACATAAAATGAAAATAGTCACCATTGCCGATCTGATTGATTACCGCATGCAGAACGAGTCCCTCATCAAACGAATGGCGGAAGCGACAATCCCGACCACATTCGGCGGCAATTTCAAGATGATTGTTTACGAAAACGAAGTCGATGACTGGCAGCACATCGCTCTGGTTAAGGGTGATATAAAAGAAGACGACAAGGTGCTGGTGCGGGTCCATTCGGAATGCCTGACAGGCGATCTGTTCGGTTCCAGGAAATGCGACTGCGGCGATCAGCTGCACCGCGCGATGTGCATGATTGAAAAAGAAGGGAAAGGCATAATAGTTTATATGCGTCAGGAAGGCCGGGGGATCGGTTTGGTCAACAAGCTCAGGGCTTACGCCCTGCAGGAACAGGGACATGATACGGTCGAAGCCAATATTGCCCTGGGATTTAAGGAAGATTTAAGGGATTACGGCATCGGAGCGCAGATTCTGGCTGATCTGGGAGTACGCAAGATGCGTTTGCTGACCAATAATCCCAAGAAAATAGTCGGGCTGGAAGGCTACGGAATCGAAGTTGTGGAACGTGTTCCAATCGAAATAAACCCGAATGAAATGAATATTAAGTATATGAAAACAAAACAAAAGAAGATGGGACATCTTCTGAAAATATAAAAATTTACTCACGTTGTAATTCCCGCGACTGCGGGACTGCGGCCTCAAATGTGTTCATGAGCAAAGGAAATTCAGAGGGTCGAGAAAAATTAAAATTAAGGATGGTAATGAATAATGCCGAAAATAATTGAAGGAAAAATTGTCGCCAAAGGAATGAAGTTTGGCATCGTGGCCAGCCGTTTTAACGATTTTATCTGCGGCAGGCTGATTGACGGATGCGTTGACGCTTTGATAAGAGCCGGCGCGGAAGAAAAAGATATCGCCATCTATAAAGTTCCGGGTTCTTTTGAACTGCCGCTCACGGCGAAAAAACTGGCAAAAAGCGCTAAATTCGACGCCATAATTTGTCTTGGGGCTATAATCCGCGGCGCGACACCGCATTTTGAGTATATAAGCGCGGAAGTATCCAAGGGTATAGCGATGGTTGGCCTGGAAACGGAAGTTCCTGTTGTTTTCGGCGTTTTGACGACGGATACGATTGAACAGGCGATTGAACGCGCGGGAACGAAATCGGGAAATAAAGGCGCTGACGCGGCTATGACGGCAATAGAAATGGTTGATCTGTTCAAAAAGATTTAATTGAACTGCCGTGATTTTTACGGCAGGAGTATTAAAAGATAATGCGGCAATTTGATGATAGTTCTTTGAGGTTTTATAATTAATGCGCGAGCGTAGAAAGGCAAGGGAAATTGCCTTACAGGTTCTTTATAGTCTTAATTTTGTGAATATTGATGCGCAGGATGCTTTGGATCTTTTCTGGGGTAATTTTGTCGCTCCCAAGGCGGCAAAGGAATTTGCCGCGTTTCTGGTGCAGGGTACATGTGAGCATAAAGAAGAACTGGATGAACTTATTTCCGGCTGTTCGGATAACTGGTCTCTGGGACGGATGTCCCGCGTGGATATAAATATTTTGCGTCTGGCCGTATTTGAGTTTCTCTACTGTGAGGACATTCCTCCGAAAGTCACTTTGAATGAAGCCGTCGATCTGGGAAAGACTTTCGGTTCGGAAAATTCCGGTTCTTTTATCAACGGCATACTGGATACTCTTAATATTAAATTAAATAAAAAAAATGCAACTAAACCTCTCGACAGAAAATCCCGATCTCCCAAAACATAAATGCCTGGCTCTGGGTGTTTTCGCGGATGAAAAGCCGCCGCGGGGGATCTGCGGTTTTATTGACTGGCGCCTCAACGGCATGATTTCCAGAGAGATCAAGCAGGGGAGAATAGGCGGAGAATTTGAAGAAAAAATTATTATTCCCTTTCCCCGCCGCGTAGGCTCCGAGATACTGCTTCTGTTCGGACTGGGAAGCTCTTCTGATTTAAATTACGATAAGATTTATAATGCCGCTTATCTTGTCGCAAAGGTTATTGACAGAATGTCTCTGAACAGCTTTGCCTTTGATCTTTACGGAGAAGGCCGTTTGAGCCTTGTCACCGCGAATATCACGGAAGCAATGGTCACCGGGATTTTTGATTTTCTCTCCAAGGATATAGAAAAACTCTCTCAAATGACCGCCTGCGTCGTTACTTCTCCCGCGAGTATCGGGGAAGTATCGCTGGGAATCAAACAATTCAAGACCAATGCGGATGATAAAGGTTCCGTGGATACCGGCGAACTGGAAAGCAGCTTTTCCTGAAAATGACCTGCCCCCGCAGACCGCGGGAAAATTCACGCAAAAGATTAACCGGTTTCAATTAATGTATTTTTTTTGAAGGACTGACGGGGCTGACGGGGGCGTTTGGGCCGCCCGGGTTCTTTTGATTACTGCGCAGCAGATCGGCAAACTTATCAGGCGCGATGGGTTTGCTGAAATAAAAACCCTGCATTTCGTCGCAGACCTGTTGCCGCAGGAAGTTCTCTTCTTCCTTGGTTTCCACGCCTTCCGCCACTACGGTAAGGCGCAGATTTTTGCCCATGATGATGACCGCTTCGGTGATCGCTTTATTCTCGGAATTAAAAGGAAGATTGCGGATAAACGATCTGTCCACCTTGAGCGTATTGACGGGGAAGTTTTTAATCTGGGCCAGTGAAGAATAACCCGTGCCGAAATCGTCAATGGCGAGCAGCACGCCCATATCCTTGATTTTATTCAATACGGCAATCAGGCGTTCGGGATTGTGCATGACCATGCTTTCGGTGATTTCCAGTTCCAGAAGATGCGGCGCCATGCCGGTTTCTTCCAGGATGTTTTTAATATCACCCAGCAACCTGTCATCAGTTAATTGACGAAGCGATAAATTTACCGCCATGCAGATGGCAGGCAGACCCTGACGCTGCCAGGCGACATTCTGAGCGCAGGCTGTTCTCATAACCCAGCGGCCTATGGGAACTATCATTCCTGTTTCTTCGGCTACGGGAATAAGTTGCGTGGGAGTTACCGAACCGAGATAAGGATTGTTCCAGCGCAATAGAGCCTCCACGCCCGTGATCATTCCGGTTTTGAAATCCATCTTGGCCTGATAGTCCAGATACAGTTCATTGCGCTCCAATGCGCGGCGCAGATTCGTTTCAATGGAGAGGCGTTCATTGGCCATTGACCGGATATTGTCGGAGTAGAACTGATAGTTGTTCTTGCCTTCTTCCTTGGCAAAATACATGGCGATATCAGCATTTTTCATCAGCGACTGTTCATCCCGTCCGTCCGAGGGATATATGCTGATTCCTATACTGGCCGTTACGCGGCATTCTTCACTCATGATATCCACCGGCTTGATAGTGGTTGTAAGTATTTTCTGGGCAAGGGTTGCCACCTGGTTCAATTCGTTTACATCTTCGATCAGGATAATGAATTCATCTCCCCCCAGACGGCCGACAATATCGGCTGCCCGCAGCAGGTGTTTGAACCGGCCGGCAATCTCCTGAAGCATTGTATCTCCCGCCTCGTGGCCAAGGGAGTCGTTGATGGTTTTGAAGCGGTCAAGGTCTATGAATAAAACTGCCAGCTGCTTTCTGTTACGCTGCGCGGACAGGATAGCGTGGTTCAGCAGCTGGCTGAACATTAAACGGTTGGGCAGGCCGGTCAGGGCGTCGTGTGTTGCCAGATGGTTGAGTTCCTGCTCTATCATTTTGCGTTCGGTTATATCGCGTATAACTCCCTTGAAGCCGCCGGGCTTGCCCGATGAATCTCTTTTCAAAGATACGGAAGCTTCAATAAACCGTTTGGTGCCGTCCTTCCTGATAATCAGCCAATCGAATGAGTCAGTGGGTTCTCCTGTTTTAAAAACTTTGTTAAATACCTGAAAAACTTTTTTTGAATTTTCTTCATCGGAAAACCGTCTGTAATTGGCTCTCAGTAATTCTTCCCGGGTGCATGCCGTGATGCGGCATAATGAATCGTTGTAAAAAGTGAAATTACCGGCAAGGTCGACTTCAAAATAGGCTTCCTGAATATTTTCCAGAATGCTCCTGTATTTTTCCTCACTCTGCCGCAGCGCTTTTTCCGCCTTATTGCGTTCCGTGACATCATGAGAAATACCGCGAAACCCTGTTATTTTTCCCGATGTATCTTTCAGTAAATCTATGGATCCTTCAATATATCTTTTCTTTCCGTCTTTTCTTGTAATGTCCCAGCCGAATTCTTTAAGAGGCACTCCTGTTCTGTAAACCAGATTGAACGCCTGAAAAACTTTTTTTGCGGTTTCCTTATCCGTAGTGTATTGCTGATTATTCATCCCTATTAATTCTTCTCTGGGGTATCCGAGAACGCGGCATATGGAATCGTTTACAAAAGTAAAATTGCCGGTAAGATCGACTTCAAAATATCCTTCCTGAATATTTTCCAGAATATTTCTGTATTTTTCCTCCATCGTTTTACGTTCGGTAATGTCCATAAAACTTCCCAACGCGGCGCGTTTGCCTTTATACGTGATGGAGGTAACGGTCTCCAGAATATATCTTAATTCGTCATCCCCGTTGATAAATCTGTATTCATAAGGTTCAACACTTTCCTTTTTAAGGCATCTTATGGCCTTGTTTCGAACCCTGTCTCTGTCATCAGGATGAATGTTTTTCAGGGAGTAATCGCCGATAAGCTGTTTGTCCGTAAAACCGGTGATCTTCTTGTACAGTTCACTGACGTAAACAAATTTAGAGTTCTGGACGATGTATATTCCGACTCCGGCATTGGCTATAATTTCCTTTGCCAGATGGGATAAATTATCATCAGTCGAGGGGGATTTGCTTTTTTGTGTATTTGTTATTTTTTGTTTGTCTGTCATAGTAACCCAATTTAAGTTAGTTTATTATGAACATCCTTAAATTATCAAAACCAATACAACCAAACATTTTTTGGAGCTGTTGAGATGGGAAATTATAACATATTTTTTTAATTAAAAGCAATTTATATGCCTGATTTAATTAAAAACATATACATATCCTGAAAAGATAAAATAAATTAAAATCTTAATAAAATCAAAGATAAATATTTTCTGAACATTTTACGGCAATAAATGTACGTGGATTTGCATGCCAAAAAAACGGTGATTTTCACCACTGTGGGGTTATTCCTACCAGAATATCAAGGGCTAAATGATATAACCTGTGGAGGAAATTCTTATCGGGTCATGACATATTTTTGTTCATCTTTCGGGACGTACCATTTGATGAAATTGTGTTCCAGGCCGACTGGCGCAGGTTCAATTCCCCGGAAACGCTTGTTTATAATTACCAGAGCTTCGGGAACATAGAGAAACGTATAGGGCTGATCTTCCGCAAGTATCTCCTGAAAGCGGTCATAGTATTTTTTTCTTTCCTTCTGGTCAAATGTACTCCGTCCTTTTTCCAGCATTTTGTCGGCTTCCGGATTTTTGTAGGAAATAAAATTCAATTCTTCCGGCCCTGTTTTGCTGGAGTGCCAGACATCATAGGCGTCAGGATCGGTAGGAATGCTCCAGCCCAGCAATACCGAATCAAACTTGCGTTTATTGATAAAATCGGTGACAAAAGCCGACCATTCCAGAACGCGTATTTTTACAGTGATGCCTGCTTCCTTTAATTGCCGCTGAATGATTTCCGCGCATTTCTGGCGGGTTTCATTGCCCTGATTGGTTACTATTTCAAACACAAAGGGTTTGCCGTCTTTTTCCAGAACGCCTTCAGAGTTGAGTTTGGTCCATCCGGCTTCGCGCAGCAGTTCACGCGCTTTTTGCGGATTGTAATTATAAACCCTGATCTTGTCGTTGTATGCCCATGTTCCGGGTTTGTAGGGGCCGTTGGCCGGTTTCCCCAGATTAAGCAGAACACCGCTGATAATTTCATCTTTATTGATCGCGTAGGAAATCGCCTGCCGCACTCTCCTGTCCGCGAAAAGCGGATTTTTCAGATTGTATCCGAGATAAGTGTAGGCGAAACTCAGGTAATGGTATTTGTTGAAATTTGTTTTAAATAAATTATTTTCTGTTTGGCGGGTATATTGCAGAGGCGTCAGACCCATCATGCCGAGGTTTTTGGCCCGCAGTTCCAGAAACATGGTGGCGGTGTCGGGTATTATTCGTGTAATGCGGCCGTCAATATAAGGTTGTCCTTCGAAATAATCGGGATTGGAAACAAGAACGATTTTCTGACCGGCCGCCCATTCCTTGAATTTATAAGGGCCGGTGCCTATGGGATGCCGGGCAAGCGGACTTTTGGTAATATCTTTTCCCGCAAGCAAATGCCTGGGCAGAATGGAGGTACCCCAGCTGATTAAAGCCGGAGCGAACGGTTTGCCGTAAGTTGCCCGGAAAGTGTAATCGTCAAGAGCCTCCGCTTTTTTTACCGGTTTAAAATCTTCCGCGTAAGCCGTGGGTGTTTTGGGGTCAACGGTGACCTGATAAGTGTAGAGGACGTCGGCGGAAGTAAAAGGCTGTCCATCATGCCACCTTACACCTTTACGCAGATGGAATGTTATGACAAGGCCGTTTGGCGAAATTTCCCATGATTCCGCCAGATCTCCGACAATGTTCATGTTCTTGTCGTATTTTACCAGACCGTTGTAAATCATGCCGGCAATGCCATGGGAGGCCGAATCGGAAGCCAGAAGCGGAATAAGGTTGCTGGCGTCGCCTATCGCGCCGCTTACGAGAATGTCGCCGTAAGCAGGTTTTTTGTCTGATGAATAGAGGGCGTTGTCCTCTGTGGTTTGCTTGCCGCAAGCGGCTAATAAAGTGATGATTAGAAATAGAAAAAATATACGGAATATGCGCATAAACGCAAAATAGCGCAGTCATGAGAGCATTGCAACGAATTTTTACAGTCATGTTTGTTTATTTTCGGCTGCGGGATATATATTGTCCCATGCGTCTTTTGCGCGGCCGATGGGCGGCCGGTTGTTTATTTACACGAGGCCTGGTTTTTTTCTGCCTGAATTTGCTGACAAATTCTTTTGAAGCGAGATATTTATCCGCGAAAGATACGATAAAGGATTCTTTGTATTTAGGGGGAATCACAGTGAGGGGCCACATGTGCTTTATGATAATGTCCTTCTCGATATCGTTTAAAACAAAATGTTTCCCGGCGTTGGCCAGAGCGATCTTGGGATGTTCGATGCCGTGGTATTTATCTTCGGGAAGATCCGGCACATCATGACTTCTCCAGTCATACAGGAAAAAATCATGGAGAAAAGCCCCGCGGGTTGCGGACTGGTAATCAAGTTTAAGAAACTTGCACACCTTGTATGAAAAGTAAGAAACATCCATCACATGTTCATAAATGGAAGAATTATGATGATAATGCTCTTTGAGCTTCAGAACTTCTTCGTGTTCGTAAATATCTTTTATTATCTCGAAAAATTCCTCTTCAACAGGCTTCCTTCCATACCTGTCGGGTATGATTTTTGCCGGAAATGATTTTAAAAAAGAGTTTATCTTGCTTTTGATTTCAGCGTTGATGTTGTTGTCGATGTATCTGCTCAAATTAGGGAACGCGGCGCTGAGCCGTTTGAAAGAATTAAATATATTTTCGATTTCAGCGTTGCTCAGATTAAAATACTCGGAATACAGATAGGCAATCTTTTTCCTGAATGAGGTAATGGAGATTATGGAAAAAACAAAGTCCGTGATGCCGTAAATAAAGAGAACAATGGATGCGATATGGAGAAACGGCCATTGCAGCGCCTGAACATGCCTTAAAACAACCGGATGAATAAATATGACAAATATTGTGGCCAGCACGGCCCACAGCGTTGAAAAAAGCAGACAGACCCTGCCGTGAATATTAAACCTGTTGTCAGTGTAGTCCCATAAACTTAATTTGAAAATTTTTTCAAATATGAAGCCGGTGAAATATTCAATTGCGGTTAAAATAATTCCATACGTAATAAGTTGCACCGGCAGCGGCCATGTACGGATAAAATATTCCACAAATATTACAAAGGCGGCGCCGAAACCGTAAAGGGGAACAAAAGGACCGTATACAAAGCCGGCGTTGATAAGCTGGCGTTGAGTTACAGACCGGTAGACCACCTCTATAACCCACCCCATGAAAGAGTAGATTGCAAAAAGGACAATCAGTTGAGGTATTGTGATATCGTTAAATGTCATGGGGATATATTTATTACTTTTTCAGATAAAAGTCTTGTCTATGGAATCTGAAGTTATTGTTTTATTTTCATAAAAATTAGTCGGATTGAAGAAAGTATCTATAATATAAAAAACCCGTTGTCAATGAATCTCTGTAGCCTGTAATTCGGTTAAAAGCGGCATTCAATAAGCACTTGCACCATGCAAATCTTTAACCTTTAACATTTGAGATGAATATTAACGCATCATTGCGTCCAAGCTTTCCTTGACAGACAAGACCGAAATTCTTATAGTTCAATTATAACAATATTCTATCTAAACTGATTCTATTATGAAAATATAAAATATGTCGTCACCTGCGGACAAATTATTGAGGAATGAATATCTGTCGCGATTAAATCGCACGATAGATTATATTCAAAATAATTATTCGGAAGAATTGAACCTTTCAAAGCTTGCCCGGATTGCCTGTTTTTCCAAATATCATTTTCACCGCATATTTCTTGCCTTAACGGGTGAAACGATTTGTGATTTTGTCCGGCGTATCCGTCTGGAAAAATCGAGGCAGAGGCTGAAATATGATCTGGACAAATCCATCACCGAAATTGCCCTTGAATGCGGATTTTCCAGTTCTCAAAACTTTGCCAAAGCATTCAAGGCACACTATGGAGTAACACCATCAATGATTCGTGATGAGCTTCATTGGGATCACTGGAAAGAGACGATGAATAGTTTGAGAGAAAAAGACAAGCATAATCTGCAATCAACAGAAGAGTTTCTTTACGATCTCTATCGCAATAAACGTAAATTGCCGATTGACAAGATACTGGATAAACAATCGGTGCTGGATGTAAAGATAAAGAAAATGCCGGATTTACGCGTTGCCTATTTTCGCAGCATAGGCCCTTACGATAATGAAACAACCGCTCCGGCCTGGAGGCAGCTGGTGCAATGGGCAAAACCCAAAGGGCTTATGAATGAAGAGAATACGATTCTGGGCGTCATATGGAGTGATCCCGATATTACTCCGAAAAATAAATTGATCTATGACGCTTGCATCACCGTGCCTGAGTCCATCATAGTCGACAGGTTGGTAAATATTCAAAATCTTCCGGGAGGGGAATATGCAATTTATCACTGCGAAATAGAAGTTAACAGCATTGAAGAAGCCTGGATGAGCTTTTTTTTAAACTGGCTGACATCAAGCGATTATCAACCCGACACCAGGCCCAGCTATCAAATATATTATAAACATCCTGAAAAAAATGTCCCCAAACGAGTGATTCTTGATCTCTGTTATGCGATAAAACCATTAATCTAATGATTTCTCGGTGCGATTGGTTCATTGTCTGAGGAAACAAACCCCGTTAATGAATCACGTCATATATCTGACCTGAAAACAAATACCATAATCCCGCCTATTAATAATCACAAGAGCACTGTTGCCACCACTCATAAGCGTTCTCTCTAATCCGCAATTTTTTACGCTGCAAAAGCAAGAATGGAAACAACAAAAGCAACAAGAGAAACATCAAAAGCAAGCATGGAAAAGATAATCAAACCAGGAAGAGCTATATGAATAACAAAAATAGCAGGGAGGATTATATGGCCAGTTTATGGATTGATGTAAGGGATGTTAAATTCAATTTATTTGAACTCTTCAAGATACAGGAAACGTTACTGGGAAAAGGTCGTTATGTGGATCATGATGCTGATACATGCAACATGGTTATTGATCAGGCGGCAAAATTCACGGAGTTGGAGGCTGCCCCTACCTACCCTGACGAGGTTCATCGTAAACCTGTAGAGGCAACGTTTAAAGATGGCAAAGTAACCACGCCGGAGGCTTACAAAAGATTGTGGAAACTTTTCTGTGAGGGCGGCTGGATGTCCACGGCGGACGGGTATGAGGTCGGCGGCCAGTCTTTTCCTTTCTGTGTGGCGGCGGCAGGCGGCAGCATGCTGGCGGCTGGTAATCAGGCGTTTATTATGTATACGGGTCTGACTCATGGGGCGGGAAGGCTCATGGAGGATTTCTTCCAACACCCACTTCGTGATATCGTGATACAGAAACTATACACTGGCGAGTGGGCAGGCACGATGTGCTTGACCGAGCCGAGTGCAGGTACCGACGTCGGACTTTTAAAGACAACCGCCAGGAAGAACGCTGACGGCACCTACTCCATCGTAGGCACCAAGAGCTTCATCTCCGCAGGCGATCATGATCTGACCCCGAACATCATTCATCCCGTTCTGGCCAGAATCGAAGGCGATCCGGCAGGAACA
>Ga0153915_10000258_pt1 | contig 47886 bp, 59 predicted proteins | sample Opewatmetagenome_2_FD_107003 | JGI IMG/M metagenome (GOLD analysis project Ga0153915, IMG submission 107003) | Freshwater wetland microbial communities from Ohio, USA - Open water 3 Core 3 Depth 3 metaG | ecosystem: Environmental > Aquatic > Freshwater > Wetlands | place: USA: Ohio, Lake Erie...
AGTTTAGCTGTAAGTCCTAACTCAATTGATGAAGGAAGTTCTACAACATTAACTGCAACTGTTTCAGATGTTGCTGCTGATTTGCCTTTAAGTTATACAATTAACTGGGGAGATGGCACAACAGATACAAGCGGGACAACAAGTGGATTAATTTCTGTAACACATACATATGCAGATGATGATGCAGATGATAAATACACAATAACACTATCAGTAAATGATGGTGATTCAGGTACAGATAGTAAAACTGTAGATATTACTGTATTAAATGTAGCTCCAGTAGTTGATGCTGGTACAAACCAAAGCACAACAAACGGAACAACAATTTCATTTACTGGAAGCGCTACTGACGTTGGAACACCAGAAGTTTTTACCTATACTTGGGATTTCGGAGACGGAAGCACTGATGTAGTAGGTTTAACTGCTTCTCATGTATATCCTGCAAAAGGAACATACACAGTTACATTAACTGTAACTGACGGAGATGGTGGAACTGGTACAGACATTTTAACAGTAACAGTATACGACTACAACATCGCATTAACATCAGGATGGAACTTAATCTCAATACCATTAGTTCCTGAAAACACAGATTTAGAAGAAGTCTTCAGTGGAATTCAGTGTGATATTGACAAAATCTGGGCTTACGAGTATAATGAAACAACTGGAAAGAATGAGTGGAGTTACAAATCTGCTGAAACAACAGGAAGTTGTGACTGGATTGCAGGAAACCTTGAAGATGTGATTCCTGGATATGGATTTTATGTCCATGTTACAGAGAATACAACTCTTTACTTAGATGGAGAAAAAGGCTATACAGTAGAAGAAGGAGTTTCAAGCTTACCAAATGTTTATTTAACACCCGGATGGAACTTAATCGGACATTATGGTCTGCATGATGTTTTGAAGAGTGCTGAAACAAACGATTTAGAAGGAAACGACGAACTAACTGATTTAGCGAATGTCAATATCTTTAATGGAAATCTATACAGTGTTAGCACATTAGTTCCAACAAAAGGTTATTGGGCATTTATCGTTGGTGAAGATGTAGTAGGTTATGCACCATCAACAGCTGATTACGAATAAAAACACAAAATTTTAATTTTTTATTTTTTCTTTTTCTTTCTTTTTTTGTCTTAAGTTAGTGTAAATTAAAGTAACGACAGAAACTATTTTTTCGACGACAATAATGTTTAAAAAGGAATTAATTATCCAATTATCATGAAAAAAGTAATGGGGATTTTATTTGTGTTAATAACATTAATAAGTTTTGTTTCTGCCCAATCTTATCCAGAAGGATTTAATGGAAAGATTATAGTTAGTGACGGTTCTGACCCAAGCGGAAAAATCCTTGTTGGATATGTCAATGGTGTGGCTACAGGGTCTGCAACAGTTAAAAGTGATGGCAGTTTTGATATTGTAGTAATTTATAATACTACAGAAAAGGAATTAGTAGAATTTTATATTGGAACGATTAAAGCAAAAGAGACATCTACATTCAGCAGTTTCGACGTAATAACAAAAAATCTTACATTTAGTGAAATTGAAGGAGTTGCTTCTTGCGGGAATGGAGTATGTCTAACAAATGAATGTTCTATCTGTCCAATTGATTGTAAGGCAAGTGATTGCTTAGGAAATGGGGTATGCGATTCATTAATTGGAGAAACTTGCGCAAATGCTCCTGATGATTGCGGTGTCTGCTTGTATTGCGGAGATGGAACATGCAATAATGGAGAAACCTGCTCAACATGCTCAACCGACTGCGGGAGCTGTTCTTCATCCAAAAAATCTTCTGGCGGAGGAGGAGGCTCATCAAGTACTTCAAGTATCAGCACTTCATCAACCAGTGCAACAAATTCAACTTCTGAAGAAAGCGAAAATAATAGTGAACTATCAGATTTAAGCATAGAAGCATTAAATGAAAAAGATGCAAAGTCCGGTTCAGGATTAGGAATAACAGGAAGCAGTATATTTGGATTCGCTAAATCTGGATTTGGAATAGGAGCAATAATTGTCCTAATAGCTTTAAGTTTAACAATAGGGGTGATAGCAATTAAAAAAAGAAACCCTAAACATGAAAACAAAGTTAGTTCTTAGTTTAACCATATTATTGATATTTTCTATTAATGGAATTTCAGCAACATTACCAGAAGTGTTATTTCCGCATGCGTTTTATGGAGAAATTACCTGTTCAGATGGAAGCAGTATTAATTCTGGAACAATAATTGCAGAAATAGATGAAACAATTGAAGACACCGCAGAAATAAGCTCTGGAAAATATGGTTATGATGGTTCATTGATTGTAACCTCTATGAACATAGAAACCATCAATTTTTATTTAGAAGATAATTTTATTGGAAGCTACCTATTTGAACCATTAGGGATAACTAAACTTGACTTTGTTATAGACTGTAAAGAAGAGGATGAAGAAACTTGCGGTGATGGAATTTTAGACAGTTCTGAAGAGTGTGATGATGGAAACACTATAAGCGATGATGGATGTTCTTCAACTTGTAAGAGTGAAGAAGAAGAAAATACAACCTCATCATATAAAAAGTATACAACGATAACTTCGCAGGAATGTGTCCCTAACTGGAAATGCACAGCATGGACAGAATGCAATGAAGATGGCTTCATGGAAAGAACATGCACAGATGAAAGTGGATGTTCATTCAGCTATAACAAGCCGACAGAGATAGCAGGATGTGAATTGCAGAATGCTTTAATTGATAAAGAATATGACATGCGGGATGCGAGTATTTTTATCTTCTTAGCAATGGGAGTAATAAGTTTAGCACTATTATTTATTCTGATAGCCTTGATGAAGTTGAGAAAAAAGAGATAGGAGAAAGAGAAGATAATCTTTACTTCAGAACTAATAGTATTTTTTTCTGCACTTTTTTAGGATATTGCTTCAAATATCTTAAAAGCTTCTTTTTATTCATCTTTTTCTTAAAAGTAGAAATTAAATTCTTTTCCATATTTTCCTTAAAGTAAATCATGTCAATAAATGTTTTTTCAATGTCAGAATAAGGCAGGGCAGCATTATCCTGCTGATGATATTCTATTCCAAAGAAATATTCTTTATCTATCTTTTTTATAAGCACATTGCTCCCAAGAACATTTCTTATCCCTGGACGAATATTTCTGGAAGTTATAATTACAGGAATAGTTTCCTGCTCCCAGAAATTGTAAAAACTAAGGGCATCCTGCAATCCAAGATAGGCCGGCTGAAAACACAAGACAATCAGAGAAGCATTATCTGAAATAGTATAGTATCCTTTTGTAAGTCTCTTTAAATGTCCTTGTTTAAGAAGATAATTTATCATTCGTTTAGTGTAGCCTTTAACCTTTTTTTTATGCCCAATAATTTTGGCAATAGAAACATAACTGACAATTGGGCTTTTTTTTAATAATCTTTCAACTTCCAACTTATACTTTTCTTTTCCCATTATAACCTCATTTTAATATAATTTAACATTTTAGCCGTATCAGGAACAATCCCTTCTAAAAGGAGAGTCTGCAAATCTTTTTCATCTAAAGGCTTCTTGAACTTTTCCAAAAGATGCTTTAAAGAATCTTTTATCTTAGAGGTATCATCAACATAACGAAGCAGGAAGAAAATGTCATACAAATCTCTAATTTTTAATCTTTTTAAATAAGTCACAACTTTTTCTATAATAATTTCTTCTGGGGTTAGGGCGTAGACAGTCAGAAAATTCCCCTCTGCTGTTTCATAATCTTTCAAAGAACCAGAAACCTTTTTAAAAATTGTTTCAAACCTAACAATAGTCCTATTAAATTTTAATGTAGAGTAAAGGCTGTTTTCATTTATCTTTTTCCGCTCAATTATTAAATCTTTTCTCTTAAGAATATCAAAAAATTCATTAATTTTTTTTATATCTCTTGGTATGTATACATCAATATCTTCAGAAAACCGATTTCCATGATAACATCTCCAGATACTTGTCCCCCCATGAAAAACTGCATTGTCAAAAACTTCATATATAGTCTGGACTATGATATCCTGCGCCTTTGCTATCTCTTTGTGGCTTGATTTTTTCAGCCTAAGTATTAACGGTATCATTTTTACTAAAGTTACATATATATGTAACTTAGGTATATTTATAAATTTTCCTATTTTATAGCCTTGATGAGATTGGGAAAGAGGAAATCAAAGAAAGTATAGAAAGGGTTTTAAATTAGACTATACTTTATAGGTTATGGAAGGAAAAGAATCTGTTTCTAAAGAAGATGTTTCTATCTTTAAAAAAATATTTGCTAACTTACCAGAGAAAATTAGAAATGAGGATATAATTTTTGTATTGGATAAAAAACCTTATACTTGGAATGCAGTTTTTTTAGAAGTAGATCAGTTAACTCCTCTGGGTATAAAAATGCTTAAAAAGTTAAAAGAGATGGATATAATATGAGTGAAAAAGATGAACAAATTAGTGAAGATATTAAGGAATTAGTAATTGCAAGATTAGATATAATGCCCTCAAATTATAAACTGTCTATGGGAAATAAAGGTACATTTACCACAGAAGAATTGATTAAAAAAGTTAGGGAAGGAGATGCTGTTGGAAATCAAATCATCAAAATGGAACTTAATTTTATTAAAGCATTAACAACAGGCAAACTTATTGAAACACTAAATAAAAATGAATAATATCCTTTTAGTAACTCGTCCTAAATATGATGAGGGTACAGAATATCTTTCTGCATATGCTTTAGAACTCTTAAAAAAAGTAAAGGGGCAGGTTTCAACAAAAGATCTTGAAGGTAAAGAAGCAAATAAAGAAAATGTTGAAAAATATCTCATGAGTAAAAACCCAAGGTTACTTTTCTTAAACGGTCATGGAAGTGAATGTGAAATCTATGGTCATAAGAATGAAGCAATTTTTTCTTTAACTAATGTGAGTTTGCTTAAAGATAGAATAACCTATGCTCGTGCTTGCTTTGCTGCTTCTTTATTAGGTTCAGAAGCTGTAAAAAATAATTCTGGTTGTTTTATTGGTTACACTTATCCTTTTTCTTTTTGGGTAGATAGTAATTGGTCAACAAAACCCTTAAATGATAAAACTGCTGCTCTTTACTTAGAACCTTCTAATGAAATAATATTTTCTTTGTTAAAAGGCAAATCTGCGAAAGAGTCAGATAAGAAATCTAAATTTATGATGATAAAAAATATGAAGAAGATACTTACTTTAGAAAAAAAGAAAGAACCAGGGGCAATGGGTATGTTTAAACTTTTATGGTTAAACCATGAAGGGCAGGTTGTTCTTGGAAATGAAGATGCTTCTTTTTAGAAAAGATTGATAAAGAAGAATTGATTTGATGTTTGTGCATCTATTTGAAAGAAGAATAAGAATTATAGATAAGCCTGATGTTATTCTTAATCCTTGCATTTATGATGAGATTGAAAAAGAGGAAATAATTTAATTGTTTCTTACCCATTACAATCATATTAACAGATGTAGAGGGTAAGATTTAATATATCTTATCGTGATGGTCAAAGTCAACAAAAAGAATGAAATTATTTTGATAATCTACTTTAAATGTCAATACAAAATGTTTGTCTATATGCACTCTCTTGAATTCTTTCAAATCATATCTTAGATTTTTGTAATGATTGATTGATTCTGAATTGTTGTTTATAATCTCTTTAATTTTCTTGTTAATTATTTCTACTTTATTTTTATCTTTCTTCAATAATCTTTTTATTTTAAACTTGAGGACATCAGAAAGATCAAAGTTAAACATTTAAACCTCACAAAGATTATCTAATTCTTGTAAGCTCATTTTTTTATTCTTATACTTTTCAAGATGAGCATTTGCTATATCCATTACTTTCTTTACATATTCTTCATTTGCTTGCTTCTCGACTATCTCGTCACCATATAATTCAATAAATTTGTTAATTGCCTCAGATTTATCCTTGAGACCGAACCTTGCTTTTATAACTGCTAAAACTTTATTAGCATATTCACTTATGTCAACTCTTGCTGATGTCATATTATTTTCCATTTTTACCTCTTGTGTATTTAGTATGCACATGGAATGTATACCAACTATTTAAATGCTTTGGTTAATGAAGAGAGGGCAGGAATAAGTTTAGTATTCTTCTTAATCCTTGCATTTATGATGAGATTGAAAAAGAGGAAATAATTTAATTGTTTCTTATCCATTACAATCATATTAACAGATGTAGAGGGTAAGATTTTAAACATATGTTAAGAATAATTAACAATTCATAATTGTTCTTTAAGTATTAAAAAGCAAGCATCCGATAGAAGACCGCAATTAATAAATACCTGAATATTGAGATTTAATCATGATTGAAGAAACAACTATGCAGGTAAATGCACCGCTATGGATCAGCATTGGAATAACTTTTGTATTGACTATGATTCTGATTACACTTCTTAATCTGGGAAAACAGAAAAAGATAAAGGAACCAGAAGAAAAAAACAAAGAATGGATTTTTGATTAATTCAGAAAAAATTCTTGAGGAAATTACATCTAATCAAGAAAAAGAGATAAGATTTCTTGCGTATTTAATATCTTTATTTTATCTTGCATTTTGAAATGAATATCATCGGACCAGATAATTACGTCCTCTAAAAATAATGCTGCAGCAATAAAGTCTCTATTACAGCAGAAATTTCTGATTCAGATAATCTTGATTTTTTCCTGATAACTATCATATGTTTTTTAATTTCACTAAAAGAAAATTCTGGTAAAAATAATTTATAGGGGGAATTTATTATCAAAAATCTGGTTAAGCTGTCTTTTATCAAAGCAGAAATTATTATATTAGTGTCTAACACTATTTTCATAAAATTTTAAAGACGCATCTCTTTTTATCTTTTTACCTATTTCTTCTGCATCCTTGTCGGTTAATCTGCTTTTGGAGGTTATCTTTTCAAGCATCTCAAAATCCTTAACTTTTTGTTCAATTATTTTCCTTACTATAGCACTCCATTTTATTTCATCGAATTTCTTCATTCTCTTTAATAATTCATCAGGCAGTGAAAGAGTGATATTTGTCATTACATATTTATGTGTTAACACATATATAAATGTTTTGATTAATAGAGTTTTATAAACTTTACTATGGTATCGTATACTTTAGCCTAATACTTTAAGATGGTATAGTATAGTCAAATAGGACAAATAATCGATATACTCGAAAGGATATAATCCTGTTACCAAAACAGAAATTCAAAATTCAAATTTTAAACAAACTTCATCCAATCTGTTAGAATAATTTTTTGTTTAACACCTCGTATTTTTACAATTCTTAAAAAATTAAACATCTTTAAGATTTCGTTAAAACCAAATTGTATTGGTTTTTGTATATACAGAAGTTGTATGTCCACAGCTAAGAAAAAAATATTTACTATGTGGACGTAAAGAACTTGCTAAGGAATTACGTAAGTAAGATAAAAGTATTTTTGCAGTCACTGAAATTTGTTAATTCTTATAAGGTAAGAAAAGATGCTAAAAGCAGTCTTATTTTCTTATTAGGTAAGAAATTATTCTTCGCCTTCTTCCCAAATTATTTCCTTATCCCAAATATAATGAAACATCCATTGCGGTCCTTTTTCATAAAGAAGATTCAAAAGTTCTAATGATTCTTTTCTATCAATAAAATAATCTTCATCTGTATCTGCATTCTTGCAAAGTAAATCAAACTGTATATTCCAAAGATCATCTGAACACCTTCTTCCTGTACTCCTTCTTTCATAGCCTTTTTCTGTTACTACAAGTTCTGCTTCTCCAGTCATTACTGAATTCACAAGATCTATGTCATTAGATGCTTCATAAGAATCAGCAAGATAACTATTTCCCATGCTAACTCCCTCTTTAGGAGCATAATCATTTGATTCATCAGCATTTCTGTCTGGACCAGTATATTCTCCTGAAACATATTCTGGACCAAGAAGTTCAAGGGCGCTAATATTCTTAGGAGTTTTTGGCTGAGAAGGTTTATTTGGCAAAGAAGCATGGGGCATTGTTGCACATCCTGCAACAGCGAGTTCAAGTCCTATTAAAGGCACGATAATTTTTCCTGCCTGTTTTAATTTCTTAATTAGACTGTTTGTTTTCATGCAATCTTTAATTGTTGGGGGTATATTTAAGCTTATCTATTGTAACTACTTTTAAATTACATAAAACGATATATTTTTAAAGGAAGAATTGGGTAAGGTTATATGACAAAGAAAAGCAAAAATGCTATTTTAGCCGTCGGAGCTCATCCTGACGATATAGAACTTGGAGCAGGAATGACTCTCAGAAAACATATTCTTAATGGAGATGAGGTTTATTTCATTGTATGCTCAAATGGAGAGAAGGGAGGAAATGTTAAAGAGAGGATAAGTGAACTTGAAAAATCTGCAGAAATGATAGGAGCAATCCAAGTTTTCAGACTTAATTACATGGATTCTATGCTTGACTTTAGAGAATTGATTTTACCAATAGAAAATATCTTTAATGAAATTAAACCATCAGCAGTCTTTTTTCATAATCCCTTTGACATGCATCAGGACCATAATAGTGTCTCAAAGGCATGCCGTGCAGCATTCAGAAAAGCACATAATATCTATATGTACAGAAGTCCCAGAACTTCTGTTGATTTTGCACCCCATTTATTTTCAAGAGGAACAAAAGAAGATATAGAGTTTAAAGAAAAGGTACTAAGACAATATAAATCACAGGTAAAAAAAGGAACAATAAATCTTAATACAGTGAGAGCAGAAGCAATCTTCTGGGGCAGTGTTGGATATCCTTATGACAAAACTACCTATTGTGAACCCATGCTGATAAATCATAAAACTTATACAATTTAAAAATGAAAAAAATAATATCCGCTCATCAGCCGAACTATCTTCCTTATTTGGGATTCTTTGACAAGGTTAAGAGAAGCGACGTTTTCGTTGTCTTAGATGATGTTCAATTCAGCCCAAGAGATTTTCACAATAGAAACAGAATAAAAACTGCGCAGGGAGCTAAATGGCTTACAATACCTGTAGACAGCAAAGAAAGAATTCCAATCAACCAAATTAACAATGGAGATAAAGTTTTCGGAATGGACTATCACTGGTGTGATTACCATTATAGATTAATTTCTGACAATTATAAAAAAGCTCCTTTCTTCAGTCAATTTTCTGGAGAAGTTAAATCATTATATGAAAAAGCAAAAGGAGAAAAAAGATTACTTGATAGCAACATGATATTCATCAGATATTTTATGGAAAAATTCGGAATAACTACCCCCATTGTACTTTCAAGCGATATGCATATTCAAACAACAAAAAATGAAAGACTTATAGACATCTGCAAAAATGTTTCAGGAGATGTTTATCTCAGCGGGGACGGAGCAAAAGATTATCTTGATAAAAATTTATTTAGTGCTGCAGGAATAGAAGCAGTTTTCCAAGAATATCATCATCCGGCATATTCTCAAATAAACGGAGAATTTCTTCCTTTCATGTGTTCTTTTGATTATTTATTCAATTGCGGAACAGAACTTCCTGCAAGCGACTCAGGGAGGTAAACATGAGTTTTACATTCAGTTTAGATTTAGCTTCTTATATTTATCATGAAATGACTAGAAGAGAAGAAAAACAAGGGAGTATTGATACAAGCAAATTATCTGCAAGCGTCATAATTCCTGCACACAATGAAGCAGAAAATTTGGAAAGAGTAGTAAATGCACAATATAATCAGACAAAACAGCCAAAGAGTGTTGTAGTAATAAATGATAATTCTACAGATGCAACAGGAGAGATATGCGAATCATTCCAAAAAAAATATTCTAATTTTATTTATATTCATAATGTTCCAAGCAAGGGGAAAGCAGGAAGTATTCAATATGTTCTTAAGAATCATGTAGATGAACTGGGAGATATTCTTTATGTTAATGATGGAGATTTAATTCCCGATGACAACTGTCTTGAAGAGTTAGTAAATGGATTTAATGAACCGAATGTTGCAGCAGTTACAGGAATACCAAGATTAATTGGGGGAGGATCCAGACTAAGTAGGGCAATGACTTGGGGAAAAAATCACCAAATTCAGGTGCTTAATTGGAAGAAGACAGGACAAACCGCTAGAAATGGGATGTATGTTCTTTGCGGAGGTTCGATGGCAATAAGGAAAGATGTCATGATAAAACATCCTGTCCCTACAAGAACACAGACAGAAGACTTAGATTACACTTGGGTATTAAATGAAAACGGATATAAGTTAAAATTCCAAAGAACAGCAGGTTGCGAAACTTACGATGTTACAACAATGAAAGATCATTGGAAGCAGACAAGAAGATGGCACAAGGGAGCATGGCAAGCGGTTTATTGCCATGGAAAAGAGCTGAATAAATCAAAGGGTTTGTTGTATACCACCCTTATCCCATCATGGGCTGAATCTATATTATATATTGGAGAATTAGCCACGATAAATCATTTTCTCCCTTGCAGCCCTGAAGTCCTTGCAGGTATTTTTGCATTGCAAGCAGGAATTGGATTAGTAGGATTAACATTAGCAGCAAAACCGAGTTATCTTAGATATCTTCCAGAATCGATGATGTATCAAGGTATGAGCATAGCAAGTTATTTTATCTCTTTAACAGAAACAACAATACAAAAAGTGATGCATCAGGAATACAAATGGGGAAATAAATGGGACAAGAACGGAGGAAATGAAAAAAATGATTAATAGGAAGAAAGCAGGGATAATCTCATTAGTAACCCTGGTTGGTCTTGGGACTTATTCTATAACAGATATATTAATCCCTACTTTAATAATGTCCAAACTTAGAGAAAATCAAGTAAAAGGAATAGTAAGCAAAGTTAAAGGAAGCAGTCTCACTGAAGGAAGAGATTTATATGAATATTCGAAATCAAATGAGACAAGTTCAACAAATGCAATAACTGTCGTTCCAGAAGTTAAAACGGAAACAAAAAGATTGGAAGATTATATTGAAGAAAAAGAAGATCCAAGCCAGCTGAATTTTAGTTTTGATGAAATGGTTCTCCTTGGAAGACTTATCCCTGTAAAATCAACAATAGAAAAAGGGGCTTCGTTTTATGGGTCAGATCCTGTTTGGTTCACTCAAACATTATTTGGGGAGTCAAATTTATTCCCTCTTGCTTATAATAAAAAAACGAAAGATTTTGGGCTTACACAGGAAAAGATGGAAAGGTATCGGCATGCAATGAAAATATTAAGCGATTCTAACAGCAAATACTATTTTGGAGAAAATCTCGTTGATAATATTTACAATCCAAAGACAAATCTGATTACAACACTTTGTCTTGTAAAAGAGATAATGGATGAGACAGGACTTACAAAAGAAGATACAGATGCTCTTTCTGCAATTTATAACAAAGGATTTGCAGGAATTCTTAAAAATGGAGAATTCAGTGAAGAAGCAAAAACATATCTAAATTACTTAAAGCAGTTGAGACCGAGTCTTGAGAGAGTGTTACAATGTTTCAAATATAATGATGAAGAAATAGGACAAATAAACAGCAGGAGGATAAAGGAAATTCTTTCTTTATATGATCCGAATGCTACAGAATATGAGGAATATGATAAAATGTTTTCATTCTACATTTCAAATATCGATAAAGAAATAACTTTTGAAAATAGATGGGAGATGGCAGTGATGACAAATGAGGCATTTAATTATTTCAGAGTTATGAAAGAAGTATATTATGAAAAACGCGATGAAGAATTATCAACAATATATGATTCTGCGCTAAACCTTAAAAGTTATGTTAAACAGTATGATGTTGGCGGAGAACTGGAGCAATATATATCCGCAACATTAGATACGGTAGAAAAGATGAGAGAAAAATGCCGTTTAGGAGGAAGCACGAATGGACAAATTTAATTCTTCAAATATGAAAATAAATATTCTCTCAAAAGAAATTGCATCCAGAAATGTAAGAAGAATGATGGAAATTGAAAAAGATTATCCTGAACCTTGGACAGAAGAGAATTTCCTCTTTGAACTGCTAGAAAAATGGGAGCTTAGCAGATATGCTGATTTAGACAAGAACATAGCTGGATTTATAATTGCTTCACATAAGCATGATTCTTTTTACATCCACAGATTTATGGTTGATTCAAATCAAAGGGGAAAAGGAATTGGAAAGATATTATATTCTAACTTCGAGAATTCATGCGTTCAGAGAGGAGATGAAGATAACATTAGTCTGAGAGTTTTGATAAATAATCTCCCAACGGTTAAATTGTATCATACATTAGGATTCGAAATAGTTTCTGAAGAAGAAGGTGTAAGATATTTGATGAAAAAAAGGATAAAGTAAATTTATCCTTGATATAATAATAAAAAATAAAGAGAGAATAAAAATAAATTTAACCAAGTCTTGCAATAAGACTCTCTAATTCTTTTGTAGCAACTTCTCCTACTCTTACTTTTCTAAGAAGTTCTAAATCAGCAGCGGGAAAAACTGATTTATCCGAATGAACGGCTAAGTCAGATATCCCATATACCGTAGTATTTTGAAGACCAATATTGCATCCAGATATTGTTGACTGCCCAATTGTATTATTTAATAAACCAAAACCTTCAAAAAGAACTGGAGCAACATAAGGTTTATCATTATCATTTTCATGCAGATCAATCCAAATCTTTTTTATTCCAGCATTAGATAAAAGAGAGCCGTATTCTTTAGCACATCTTCCAAAAGCATAAGTAGTAAAATCATCTTCAGAGAAAGAACACACCGGAATATGAAAATCACTCCCATGTAATCTTAAGGCACCTTTTAGAGCAAAATCAACTTGATTTTTAGTTAAGTAAAACCTCTTGTGTGTTTTTTCTAATTGTACTGCTTTTTCAGGGGAGAGCATTATAGGAGAATTTGATGTCAAATATCTTCTTCCATCCGGAAGATATACAATTGCCTGATTAACCCAAAAAGAATGTTTAGAAACATCTGCGTCTTTTCCTTGTAAAATTCTTAATTGTGCTATCTCTTCCAATGAAGGAATATGATATCCTTGCGATTCAAGCATCTTTTTTCCCTTATCAAATGAGATATTATTTACATAGGCAGATCCCTTTGTTGTAGGAATTATGTCTTTGATTAATTCTCTGTTTGTCATGATATTTGCATGAAAATGGTATTTTTAAATGTTTCTATTTGTTACCATTCATGAAAAGTAACATCTAGTCCTGTTCGTTTATTCTTTTTTATTTTCCTTCGGAGAGACTACAAAAGCTGAAAAAATTGGAAGGAACAGTTAGTTTTATATATCAAACATGGTAGTATATTCTGTAGACCAGGTCAGCGGATTAGCCCTCCGCTATTTGCAAACGGGCTTTAGGCAGACTGCAAGAAGGCGAGTGAGTGAAGTGTTAAAAAGTCTTTATTTCAGGATTAATAATGTTTTTTCATCTTTTTAAAATTCTTTTTTCCATATCTTTTCTCAACTTCTTTAGGGGTCATCTTAAATATATGACTGCTTAATAAAAGCAGTCATTAGTGTAAATTAATTAACCTTTTCAGGATGCAGCATCATGGCTTTGCATATTTTTTATTATTTCATAGCTCAGACACATGGCCTAGTTTATTTTTTTGAGCTTATTATTATTGAGTTGTTGGAGAGGTCTTGCTAATTTCTTCTATCCTTTGCAATGCTAATTCTATTGCATTTATCTGTTCATCAAATGCTTTTTCTCTTGTATTCTTTCTTTGCTTGGCATTTTCATGAGATATTTCTGCCTGATCTATTTCTCTTTGCTTTAATCTCTTTGTTCTTTCATTATCTTTTTGTATATCTTTTTCCCAATCAAGCAAATCTTTTTTTAATTGCTCTGCTTTTTGCTGTTTTCTCTTTAATTCTTCATCAAGATTAGATTTTTCAGAAATTATCTCTAATTTCTTCTGAGTTAATCTTTCAACAATACTATATCTGGATTGGCTTTCACTCATATTAATTAAGTATTTTATTTATTTAAATAACTAGAACATCTGTTTTTGAGGGTGCATATGCAATATAAATTCTAATTCTTAATATCAGAGTTAATGGGTCATAATGAGAATTGCAAGCGATTAAGGAACAGATATAAATGCCCTTATTGTCAGAGGGGATATATGATGGAGTGGGCTTTGGAGAATCATAAAAAAGTTTGCTCTTTAAATGAAGAAGAACCTGATTATTATTCATAAATCTCTTCAGAGACTAGAATTTATAAATTTTAAAAGATTGTAAAGATATATGAAAGAGGATTATTCTAATGAAGTAAAGGAAATAATTAAGCAATATAATAAAGATAATATTGAATATGGAAAAGATTTGAACTTTTTTATCCGCAGGCTTAAAGTTAATGAGGGAGAAATTGAGGGAGAGATATTAAAATGTGATAATCTGTCATTTACTGAAAAACAGATAAAAGAAGGTGAGATTAGGTATGCTTTATTTTTCGTCTATGGGAAAAGAAAAGGCAGAAAATATATAATAACTTTCAGAGATTCAAGATTAAGAATTATTACTATATTCCCATTAGGAAAGAAGACCCTGAGAAAATACAGAAAAAAAGGTTTAAATATATGACGTAATTTACTTTACTATGGAAAAATATAGGTTTGATTATGATATAGATGATGATGTTTTGTATATCCAAAATGCTGTTGAAGAAGTAGAGGAAAGTGTGGAATTTTCAGAAGACATAGTTCTGGATTTAGATAAAGAAGGGAGAGCTATTGGGGTAGAGATATTTTATGCAAGTGAATTTTTTAATATATTCAATAAAACTATAAACAAGAATTTTCTGGAGAATCTAGAAGAAGCTCATATCGAATATAAAGAATTTAGAAATGTCTTTTTTATTATCCTCATTTTAAAATCTAAAGGTCAGATTATAAGACAGCCCATGCCTCCCCTAAGAAAATCAGAGTATGTTAGCCCTCTGATTTGCTGATTGATTAAGAATTAAAAGGGCAACATAAATGAATTTTTCTGAGATTTAATTAACAATTATTAACACGAGGTTAACAAAAATATTCTGACCTTTTCTTATTACTTATTCTTCTTTTTTCCATCTAGGTACGTAACAATTATCTTCCTTTCTTTTTCATCTTCTGCAATATAAGAGTGCAGTTCTTCTCCTTTTTCCAGGCAGTTTCCCTCTGCAATAAGTTTATTTATAGAAATGGAATATGTTGCCCTTTTCAATGAAATTTTTGTTTTCCAGCCCATACCTAAAAATTTAATCTTCATAATATATTTAGGCACCTCATATATATAAATTTTTGGGTGCCTAAATGTTCATATATAAAACTGAACTATTGAAATCATGGAAATCCAAAACCCTTAAATATCCTCCATTTATTATAATATTGTAGACCAGGTCAGCGGATTAGCCCTCCGCTATTTGCAAACGGGCTTTAGGCAGACTGCAAGAAGGCGAGTGAGTGAAGTGTTAAAAAGTCTTTATTCGGACGTTGACGCTTTGTCTGTTTCGATCTTGCAGGTGCGAAATGGGTCAGGCCCTGATCGGAGCAGCCCTAAACATTTGTTAAGATGCTTGACAGAGTGCAAAGCTGAGAAAGAATGAAGGCAGCTTTTTAGTATTTTACAGGCAAACCTTCGGGGTCTACAATGAACGACACCTAAGCGGTTTCTTTACATTCATTTTCCCTTCTTGCACTGTGAGGTGATTTCTTAAAACACCTCGACTGAAATCACAAAACAGGAAGTAGGAGGATGAAGACAACCTAACGAAGTAATTCTCTTCTTGCACTGTGAGGTGATTTCTTAAAACACCTCGACTGAAATCACAAAACAGGAAGTAGGAGGATGAAGACAACCTAACGAAGTAATTCTCTTCTTGCACTGAACGATGATTTTCCAAACACCTCGACTGAAATCACAAAGAGGAAGAACCTAAGCGGTTTCTTTAGATTAATCATCCTTCTGACACGGTTAAGCAATTTCTTTAAACACCTCGACGAAAATTGCAAAACAAGAAGTTGAAGACAAGGATGTAGAAAATTATTTAAGCAAAAGTTTTGTTAATTTAATGCTGGGAGATGAAGAAGATGAATAAATATAAAATAACCAAAAAAGTAGTTTTGGAGATTTCAAAAAATGATAAAAGAATATTAAAACTTGTAAAAATAGCTGGGCAGATTGTATTAAAAGAAGATGTAAAATTGTTTAAGGAACTAGCAAAACATTAAAATCCTTAAATTTGAAATAGATTATATTACAATAACTCTTAAATATAAGTTTATCCTCTTATATTCATGGGGAAAAAGCTATTAGCAACACTTTTACTAAGTGCAGCAATTCTGTCTGGATGCGGTCTTTCCCATTCAGCCCAAAAAGTTAAATATCATTTTAGGGATGGCTCTACATCACGGGTTTTTGATACAGAAGATATGACTGGAATTATTGAAGATTTCAACAGAGACGGAAAACCAGATATCTTGGCTATAAGCAAATATAAAGACAGAGTAATAATCTATATTGAAAGCAATAGAGACGGAAGTTACACCTGGAGTATTTGGTAAGAAATTATTAGTGATGCTGCAAGACCTATTTTTTTGATGAAGAAGAAATTTCAAGAAAAGCTAATATAAATTTAAATAATATTAATCTTTTCAAAAGCTTAATAAACTCTTTTGGTTTTAAAGTAATATGAACCGAAAAGAGGGGAAAGACAGGGGAAAATTTGTAAAAAACAGGAGAGGACAGTTCTTTATCATTGCTGCAGTTGTAATAATTGTAGTGATAATAAGCGTTGTTACAGTCAAAAATTATACAAAAAAAACAGATACTGTCAAGCTTTATGATTTAGGAAAAGAGCTTGGAATTGAAACCCAGAATGTACTTGATTACGGGACATACAGCGAACTCAATGACAGCGAAATGAAGACATTGATGGAAAATTTTGTCAAAAATTATGTCAATTATATAGAAGAAGAAAAAAACATCTATTTTATTTTTGGAAACAAGCAAAAAATCAATGTAATTGGATATCAGGAAATTAACAGCGAAAGCGTCTGTGTAACACTGGATGAAGAATCTTCCTGCACGCCCTACCTCGTAATGGGGGAAACACAGGAATTCTCCTCAAGCAGCGGAGATGAAATAAGCAAGGTGGTGATTACAATAGCCGATGTAGATTATCAGTTCAGCCTGCAGGAAGGGGAAAATTTCTACTTTGTAATCTGGCAGGAAGTTGGCGGAGAGAAACATGTCGTTACCAGCGATACAGAATAAAATGAAAAGATTTTTTCACAGAAAAAATAAAAAGGGAGTTGATATAATAATAGGATATGTCCTTCTTATAACAATCGCGCTGATAATGAGCATTCTTGTATATCAATGGCTGAAGACATATGTTCCAAAAGATTCTGCAACATGCCCTGATGACACTTCTGTCTTTATAAGCAGCATTGTCTATAACTGCACGAACAATACTCTTTCAGTGACTATAAAAAATAATGGAAAATTCGCCATTGAAGGATATTTCATTCATGCAACAAATAAAAGCGGGGAGGAACTCGCCGCAATAGACATTTCCTCAAAAATAACACATGGAGGAAATATTTCATCAAATTCAATTGTATTTGATTTATTCAGTCAAAATGCCCTCACTCCTGACGCACCAACAAATGCAAAGAGATGCGTATTTAATGTCAGCGGTTATGGAACACTTTATCGTCTTGAAATAATCCCAACAAGGATACAGGAGCAGGACAATACAAATAAACTTGTAAGCTGCAGCAATTCAAAAGTTGAAGAAGAGCTTACCTGCATATATTAAATCGAAAGAATTTAAAAGTAAAGTTATTTATTAATAAAGAGAATGAAAAAGAGATTTAAGCAAAAGAGAGGAAAAGGAAATTTCACGAAAAATCAAAAAGGATTATCTCCTATTGTTACTACAGTATTATTGATTGCTCTTACAATAGGAATCACTGTAATTGTTTTTTTATGGTTTAGAGGAATGGTTGAAGAAGGGGTTACAAAATTTGAAAAAAATATCGAACTTGTATGCGACAGCATTGTTTTTGAGGCAAGCTATTCTGATGGTATATTGAGTGTTGTAAATGAAGGGGACGTCCCTATCTTCAGGGTTAACTTAAAAATTTCCACAGGCGGGAGTTATCAGACAGTTGACATAACGGACTTAGATGGCGGAGACAGCTGGCCAAGTTCAGGATTAAGCCAGGGGGGAACATTTTCAGGAGATATTTCTGGAGATGTGGGTGATGCAGACAGCATAACAGTCATACCTGTTCTTATTGGAACATCTTCAAGCGGAAAGAAAACTTATGTATGCGGAGGGGAATATGGCAAAGAGGTTTCATTATAAAGCTTCCAAAAAAAAAGGATTATCAGCAATTGTTACAACAGTATTATTGATTGCCCTCAGCCTCGCTGCAGTTGTTGTTGTATGGACTGTAGTAAATAACACAATAAAAACCCAGATTTCAAACAGCGAATCCTGTTTTGGAAATTATAATAAGATAGAAATAAACAGGCAATACACCTGCTATGAAAGGATAAGCTCTACAAATTATAATCTTATTTTTTCAATTTCAATAGGAGACATCGACGTTGATAAAGTAGTTGTCTCGGTTTCATCAGAAGGAGTTGTAAAAAGCTACACACTTACAAATACTCCTGAAAGCATAACTGGATTAAGGATGTATCCTTCAGGACTGGCAGACGTAAATCTCTCAAATAAAAACGGTGGATTAAGCTATAATGCGACGGGTTTTGAAGGAAAAATAGACTCAATCAAGATTGCACCTTATATCAGCGGAACATTATGCGACACTGCTGATTCTGTCACAGATATACAGGACTGTGCATTAATGGATTGAAATACATTAATTATTTAAATTAAATTCCATTAGTGATTTTATGAAAAGAGGGAGAAGAAAAAAATCTCTAAAAAGAAGCGGGATTGGCCAGGTTTGGCTGGAGACAGTAATCTATACTCTTATTGCTCTTGTTATGATAGGGCTTGTTTTGGGATATGCAAAGCCAAAAATAGAACAACTGCAGGACAAGACGCTAATTGAACAATCCACAAGCTTGGTAAAAGAGATAGATTCAACAATATTGACAATTGGAAGCGCAGGAAATCAGAGAATTATTGAATTGACAATAAAAGAAGGGAGCCTTATTATAGACGGGCTGAATGACAAGATTGTCTTTGAGATGGAAAGTGATTTGGTTTACAGCGAACCAGGGAAAAACATAACTGACGGGGATGTAATCATCCTGACAGAGGAAAAAACAGATAATTATTTAGTAACAATTACAAGAGATTATAAAGATGATTATGATTTAAAGATTAATGGACAGGATGTTTCAAAAACTATAAGCAAAGGTTCAAATTCATACAAATTAACAATAGCAAATGAAGGAAAGGGGGAAGATGACAGAACAATACTGAACATGTCAATAAGTTAAAATGAATCCAATAAAGACATATCAAAAAGTGAAGATAGACTTTCATCCTGAAGTTCCTCCTCTTAAAAAAGTAAAAGACAAGACAAAGATAGATGTAAGATACTGCGTCATATCCCCATTTGCATTTATACATATTTACTGGAATGAAAAAGAATATGAACTCTCCTATGAAATTGAAGAGCCGATTTTAAGCGACCAGGAAAAATATTACAGGGAACAGCTTACTTCTGCAATAAAAGACCTGATAAATTTTGAATCGGTGGTTGAAAGAAATGAAGAAGCCCTTCTTGATTATATAGATAAAAGACTAAAAATTCTTGCTATTGAATTCGGAATGGAAATTCCGTATGAATCCTACAAGAAGATATATTATTACCTGTGCAGGGATTTTCTCGGTGTGAATGAAATTGAACCGATGCTGAGAGATTATTTTGTAGAAGATATAGAATGCAACGGGCTAAACGGACCGGTATATATTATTCACAGGATTTTCAGGAATATAAAAACAAGCCTGAATTTCAAGAATTCAGATGCACTTGAAAGCCTCGTTGAAAAACTTGCACAAAGATGCGGAAAACATATTTCTTATGCTGACCCTATCCTTGACGGAACACTTCCTGACGGGAGCAGGGTAAATGCAACTTACACTATTGATATTTCCAGCCATGGCCCTACATTTACCATAAGAAAATTCACGACAACACCATGGACACCGACACAGCTTGTAGCATTCAAGACATTAAGTCCAGAAATGCTTGCTTACCTATGGCTGCTTGTTGAGTATAAAATGAATATATTAATAACAGGGGGAACTGCCTCGGGAAAAACAACTCTTCTCAATGCAGTCGCATTTTTTATCCCGCCTGAAGCAAGAGTCGTTTCAATCGAGGACAGCGTTACAGGAGATTCAAAAATTATCATAAGGGAAAATGGCAGGGTGAAAAATGTTACTATAAAGGAATTTGTTGATAAAAAAATAGAAGCAGAAGTAATGACTCTTGACGAAAAAAATAAAGTAATTTTTGTCAGACCAAGCAATTACATAAAGCATAAAGTCAATAAAGATATTTATGAAGTCCTGACGTCAACAGGAAGAAGAATTAAGATAACCCAGGATCATTCCCTCTTCACTTTGGGAAGTCAAAACAATCTTCTGGAAATTAAGCCAGCAGAACTAAAGGAAAATGAATCTTTCATTGCTGTTCCAAGATGCCTGCCTATTCAGGGGGAAATGATTAATGAAATTAATTTAATCAAACATCTTGAAAATTTCAAAGAAGATTTCCTTCAGGGAGAGGCAATTAAAAGACTGCTAGATAAGTATTCTTATAAAAAAATGGGAGTTGAAAAAGAAAGATACAGGTGGTGGAAGAATCATAACATTATCCAGATTGAGGAATTCCTGAAATTAAATGAGGAATTTTCCCGTGAAGAATTAGAAAATCTTAGAATAAAAAGCAAAAATAAATCTTCAATTCCGGTTATATTTGATATCAGCAAGGAATTTCTCGAATTCTGCGGATTATGGCTTGGAGATGGAAGTTATGACAATCATAATAAAAATTGCGTAATTGTCTCAAATGTTGATGAAGAGTGCAGGAAAGTTATCACAGGCATTGCAGATTATCTTGGTTCAAAATATTCTCTGATGGATGAGGGGGGAGTATCAATAAGAATACACAGCACTGTTTTTTATAAATTTATGAAGAACGTAATGAAATTTGACGGATATTCTTATTCGAAGAAAATTCCAGAATTAATATTTACAATGTCAAACAGCCAGGTAAAGCATTTTATCAGGGGATATTTCAGCGCTGACGGATGCGTTAAAAGGCATGAGGTATCCTGCGCTTCGCAAAGTATTGAACTACTTGATGACCTTCAGACAATGTTTCTAAGGCTTGGAATAATCTCAAGAATAAATGATTTTGACAGAAAGGACAGATGCATAAATATGTCTGTTTCATCATTTGAAAATATTGATAAATTCAAGGAAATAGGATTCCTTCAGGAGAGAAAAAATGAAAAATTAAATTTGCTGGATTTTAAACCGCATCATACCTGTTCTGATATCATTCCATTGAGCATAGAGAAAATTGAAAAATTCAGTGAAATTCTTAACAGGAAGCTGCAATATGGGTATCTAACCGGAAAACAGCATATGGGAAGAAATTATATGCAGCAAATTGCCCCAACCGGCTCTGAATTCAATGACCTTTCCCACAATGACATTTTATGGGATAAAATCAGGAAAATAAGAAAAATTAGCTCTGAAGAAACAGAAGTCTTTGATTTAAGCATCCCGAAATATGAAAAGTTTTTATGCAATAATATATTTGCCCATAATACTAGAGAACTAAATCTTCCGAGAGAAAACTGGCTTCCAAGCGTTGTAAGAGGCTCCACCGGAACAAAAAAAGAAAATGAAATAACCCTATTTACACTGCTGAGAAGCTCTTTCAGACAAAACCCCGATTATGTAATTGTAGGTGAAGTAAGAGGAAAAGAAGCTTCTGTATTATTTCAGGGAATGGCTTCAGGCCACTCTTCTATCAGCACAATGCACGCAGATTCAATTGAAACTGTAATCAAGAGACTTGAAACTCCTCCGATAGAGCTTTCTCCGACTCTTCTGAATGTACTTGACTGCGTCTGCATAATGACCCATGCAATTGTAAATAAAGAAGAGACAAGAAGATTAAGGGAGATTGTTGAAGTTGTGAATGTCACTCCAGACGGAGTAGCAATAACAAACACCCCTTTTTCATGGAATCCTGCAGATGACAATTTTTATTTCAAAAGAAGCAGCAGGGTATTTGAAAAGATATCTAAAAGATACGGCATTGACACAGAAACATTAGAGGAGGAATTCAAAAAAAGAGTCCAGCTTATTTATCAGTTATACCAGAGAAAAATTTTCAAATTTGAAGAGATGCAGGAAATAATAAACCGCTATTACAAGAAGCCTGCAGAGTTGCTGAAAGAATTCGGGGTTGAATAGAAACAAGAATATTTAATAATATAAAAAGTCTTTTTAAGAAATGGAAAAAGAAGAGGTTTTATTCTTAAATCAGCTTGTCAAAGCTCTTGAGGAATCAGAAAAGGATCTGGAAAAAAGTTTTGAAAGAAAGAATAATAACAGATTCAACAATTCAAAGAGAGTCATGCTAAAAGTGCAAAAAGAAATTGCTGAGATAATAAAATGAAGGTTGATGAAAGAATACAAAAGGTAAGAGATTTAATCTCCTTAGAAAAGAAAATTATGATTGAATTTAATTCTCTTTTCAGCTATATAGGGATAGATGAAAGCGAGAATAATATGATTACTGTCCAAATAAGAAGATTAAAAGAAGCCTTGAAAGATGTCAATGACGATCTTCTGAAAATACTTGATGAAATAAATCTGAAAAAACCCCTTAAAATAAAAGAAGAGGTGAAAAGACCTGCAAAATACGTAATAAGAAGAGAAAGAATAAAAGAGGTATCTCCGACAAAGAGCGACGGAATGAGCGAAAGGATAAAACAGATAGATAAAATATCCGAGCTTGATAAAGAGGTAATAAAAAGATTAAAGAAAGTAAAAACCAAAAAAACAGAAGTAAAGGAAAAAAATCCAAGTCTTTATGTAAAATTAGCAAACAGGATTTATGGAAAAATTGTAAGAAATCTCTTAAAGGAAAAAAAACTGGCTTCGCTCGAAAAAAATTTAATACAATCAAATCTCGGATATACTCCTGCAGCATATATATCAATATTGATGCAGACAACAATAATTTCCGTATTTGCAGGAATTTTTTTAGTTGGATTCTTCCTTTTTTTTAATTTAAGCACCACGCTCCCAATAATCATAAGGGCGCCTGAAGGAATAGGAGCAAGATTTCTGAAAACATTCTGGCTTCTGTTTGCTGTTCCTGCCGGAACTTTTGTATTCATGTATTTTTATCCTTCAATGGAAAAAAAATCCCTTGAAGTAAAAATAAATTCAGAACTCCCGTTTGCTACAATACACATGTCTGCTATTTCCAGCTCATTAATAGAGCCAATAAAAATATTCAAGATAATCTGTGCAACAAAAGAATATCCTTACATAGAAAAAGAATTTAACAAGCTGCTTAATGAAATAAATGTTTATGGCTATGACATTGTCACTGCGCTGAAAAGCCTGGCTTTAAACTGTCCGAGCCTAAAACTTGGAGAACTTTTCAACGGGCTTGCCACGACAATAACTTCAGGAGGAGGGCTATATGAATTTTTTGAAAAAAGATCCCAAACTCTTCTTTTTGAATATAAGCTTGAAAAAGAAAAAACAACAAAAACCGCTGAAACATTCATGGACATTTACATAAGCGTTGTAATCGCAGCCCCTATGATACTAATGCTCCTGCTGATGATGATGAAGATAAGCGGGTTTGGAGTAAGTCTTAGCACCTCTATGATTACCCTCCTTGTTGTGGGAGCAGTTTCTCTGATTAACATATTCTTCATAATGTTCCTTCAATTAAAACAACCTTCTGCTGCATAATGAAAATAAAAAAGATAAGAAAAAAAGAAGTTGGAATATCTTATTGGTTAAAAGAGGGAAAGCAAAGCAAGAAAACAAAACTAATTGAGAATATATGCTGGGAATTTCATGGGAGTGATTTAGAAAAGATAACTCAGATATTAATATGGATAAATAAAAATATGAGACACTGCAGAAGTCAAAAAAAAGTAGAAAAGGTTTTTGCAACAAAAACTGCAGATGAAATAATTAAAAGTAAAAAACATACGGGTTGCCATGATACAAATTTGATTTTCGTAACATTAGCAAGAAGTTGTGGTATTCCATGTAAATATATTGCAGGATTAAGGAAAGAAAATGGAAATTGGGGGCATTGTGTCTCAGAGATATTTGTTAATAAAAGATGGTTATTAGTAGATTCTTCAGATTATAAAATAGATATCTTCCCAGAATTTTCAGAATTCTATAAAAAATTTTATGTTATGGGGATAGGACTTGATTCATGGGATATTAAAATAAAAACATTAAAAGATTGGTATAAACGGACTGAGCAAATAAATAAGCAAATTAAGGAGATTAAATAGGATGGAACTGAAAAAAATTCATTGGATTGGAATGATTGCAGGAGTCGGAATTATGCTTATCTCCCTTATTTTTATGAAATCAAATCTCTTCTTTTTCATATTTTGGTCAGGAATTCTCACAGGGCTTTTCCCATTTGTGCTTACAACAATTCAGAGAACAAAAGAATCTGTTGAAAAAGAGGAAATGTTCCTGGAATTTACAAGAAATTTAGTTGAAAGCGTTGAGACAGGAACTCCTATAAGCAAAAGCATAGTAAACCTGAAAAAGAAACCATTTGGGGTTCTGAGCAAGCATGTGGAAAAACTGGCAAATCAAATCAGCCTTGGAATTCCACTAAGAACAGCATTGCAGACATTTGCAGATGATGTCGATAATTCAACAGTCTCGAGGACAATAACATTAATCGGACAGGCAGAAAGAGCCGGCGGGAATATAGGAGAAATTTTAGAAGCTGTTGCCAAAGCAGTAAGCATGGCAGACAAGTTAAAGAAAGAAAGAAAAGCCACAATTTCAACATTAGTTGCCCAGGGTTACATAATCTTTTTTGTATTTATAGTCATAGTATTGGTAATGCAATTTTATATTATTCCTATGCTTTCAGGAATCGCAGATGTCGGAACATTGGGAGTTATAGGGGTCACCTCAAGCGGAGGAAGCACTGCGAGCACTGATGATGTGTCGAAGGCATTTTTGTATCTTCTCATAGTGCAGGGATTTTTTACAGGATTAACAATAGGAAAACTTTCAGAGGGAGATATAAAAGCAGGGATAAAACATTCTTTCGCACTTGTCGGATTATCTTTCGCTATTTCAACAGTGGCAAACATTCTATTCGGGAGCTGATATGAACAAAAAAATAAAATATTTTATAGGAGACAAAAGGGGGTCACATGTAGGGGTAATTCTCTCATTTGTAATATTTATTACCTGCGTGATATTTCTCTATATAATTATTAATCCGGCAGTCAAAACAAGCGAAGACAAAACATCAATATTAGAATATGTAGAAAATCAGATACTGGAAAATGTTTCTGCAAATTTCACCAGCACAAGCATTCAAATATCAAGCAGCGCAAACCCAACAACAAAATGCATAAAACTGCAGGACTTGCTCATACTTACAGAAATGGGTTCATCAAGAATAAGAGTCAAAAACGAAAGTTATGGAATACAGCAGGCTTATTTTGGAACAGGAGAAGATTTTGGAGCACTTATAATAAACAGAAATAATTCAGATAATCTATTTTTTAGAATTTATTATTCTCCTGAATTTGGCAAATTGGAGGAAAGTTCAATGAGTTCGTGCACAGAGATAAACTACGAAAATTATTCCATTGGTGTTATACAAAACGGGGTTTATGCATTTGAAGAAAAATTGTATACTCTCATTGAAGATTACCAGAATCATTATGAACAGTTAAAAACCGACCTTAAAATACCTTCAGCTTACGAATTCGGGCTCAGCTTTACAAAAAGCGACGGAACAGCAATAAGCGTCGGAAATGCAGGAGATACAGCAGTTTATGCTGAAGAAATACCATTCCAGTATATAGACGAAGATGCCAATGTCCAATCGGGATTTATAAATATAAAAATATGGTAAAAATATGAAAATCATTCAGACAAAAAATCGCAAATCTCACGATTCCGCTCGTTTGTCCATGCACTTACTTCCGCAAAATCGTTCGGGATGGATTGAGATAATGGAAGCAACTGTAGCTGTTTTATTAATAGCAGGGGTTCTTCTCATAGTATTAAATAACCAGCAAAGCTCATCAGAGTCAGACCTGTCCACCCAAATATATGAAACAGAACTCTCAATTCTAAGAGAAATACAGACAAATGAAAGTTTAAGGGCAGATATTATCAGCGTTTCAGAAGTGCCTGTCGGATGGGACAGTGAATTATTTCCCGACAGCGTAAAAGAAAAGATTAATTCAAGAGTTCCAAGCTATCTTGAGTGCGAAGCGAGAATATGCTATATGGATGATTCATGCGGTCTCGGAGAAAATAAGGAAAAAAATATTTATTCCCAGTCTGTCAGCATTATTTCAACACTTCAGGAAGTCAGTTACAGGCAATTAAATATGTTTTGCTGGGTGAAATAATGAGTACATCAAAAGAGTTCTATACAAAGTTGACAGCAGAAGGTTTATCTAACAGAAAAACTGCATCTCAGACCAGAAGTGAATTGAGCGTTCTAAAAAAGATTTTAAATAAAAAAGACAAGATTCTGGACTTAGCCTGTGGTTATGGCAGGATTACAATCCCCTTGTTTAGGCAAGGATATAACATCGATGGAATAGATATTACTCCTTCTTTGATAAATAAAGCAAAAAAAGATGCTTTAAGAGAAAAACTGAATATTAAGTTTCGGGTTGGAGATATGAGAAAACTCCCTTACAAAGAAAAAAGTTTTGATAAGATAATCTGCATGTGGTCTGCATTTCTGGAGTTGAGCAGAAAAGAGGATCAGATTAAAGCAGTAAGAGAAATGTACCGAGCTCTGAAAGACGGTGGAAGCGTATTTTTAGAGATGGCTCCTTCATTAAGGAGAACGAGTGGAAAGATAGTCTATAAAGACAAACCTGAAGATGAGATAATAATCAAAAAATACGTGACTGTCGGAAAGATGGACGGGATTGAACGCCCTGTATTGTATAAGCATAAAAAAAGAACATTGGAGAATTTACTTAAAAAAGCCAAAATAAAGAAGTATAAGATAGGAGAAAAAGAGTTTGGGTGGAGGAAAAGATTGCTCGTGCAGTTTTGGAAGATAAAATGAAATTCAAATTTCTCGAGCATACTGCGGACATAAAATTTCAGGCTTTTGGAAAAAATATTGAAGAGGTTTTTAAAAATTCTGCATTGGCGCTGAAAGAATCAATAAGCGAAGACAAAATAAAAGAAAAGATTAAAAAGAAAATATTTGCAGATGTTGAGGGGAGAGGAATTGAAGGAGCATTGCAGGGTTTTTTGGAAGAGTTTTTGTTTCTTTTTGAAACAGAAGGATTTTTGCTAAGCAGGATTTTAGAGATTAAGGTTGAAGAAAAACAGGGAGCATATTTTATTACATGCAAGATGACTGGAGACAAGGCAAAAAATTATGAAATTACAAATCATGTCAAGGCTGTAACTTTCAATGAAATTTTTGTCAGGAAAGAAAAAGGAAAATGGGTTGGACAGATTGTGCTTGACGTTTAGGTATATTTATAAAATTAATTCTGCTTAGATAGCAATGGGTAAATTGATTGGAACTGTCTTACTGATGATGGTTTTTTTGTCAATTGCAATGATTCATGCAGAATCTTCTGCGGAAAATTCAACAGGCAATTTTACAATTTTTGATTTTAGCCCAAAAGAGGTTTTAACCGGAGATGTGCAATTCAGCATAGCAATAGAGAATAATAAAAGCGACCCCCCTGAGGAATCATCTATAATAGTCTCAGGAAAAGGATTTTCAATGGATGATGTCGTTTTAATCAGCTTCTTCGGAAATAAGTCCATTGTATTTGTGTATGGCAAAGCAAAAGAAACAGGAAATATAGCTCTGACAATAAATATCAACGGCAAAGAATATCTGCAGGATATAGTTTCATTTAATGCAACAGGAGAGAAAAAAGAAGAGTTAATTGCAATTCAGGAGAAAGAAAATCTGATAGAAAATCTGTCTGTGCAGTTAGATAAGCTTAGCAGGGATTTAAATGAAATAGAAAAGAGGACAGACAAAAAAAGAGATGAGGATTATGATGTTTCACCGGTAGATATTGAACATTTAAAAAATTATATAATTGAGATTCAGGAAAGCTTATTCAATAAAGAGACAGAAGGAGTTGAAGATAAAATAAAAGAAGCTTATCAGGAATATTCTGTGCTGGAGGAAAATTTGAAATCAGTAAAAAAGGTATCTTTTACAGACAAGGCCAAAGATTATGCAAAAATTATTCTAATTATCTCAGCGACAGTACTAATTGTATTTTTGTTTTACGAATTAGCAGAAAAGAGGGGAAAAAGAATTAAAGAGCTGATAGAGAGAAGAATAAAGAAAAAGAATACCTGATATACATAAGGTAAAATTTATATAAAACAGTTTCTATGCAGATTAATGAGATTTGATGAGAATCTTATTATCGTTCATGCTTATCTTTGTGCAGATGGATATGTTATAAAAAATCCAGAAACACAAAAATTAATTAAATTAGGGGTAATTCCAGATATATTACAAAATGTATAAAGAAAAATTGGAAAAAATTGGAAAAAATGAATATGAACTCCCAAAAGAAGGGAACATGCAAGTTCCAGGAAAAATTTTTATCTCAGAAAAGATGAACATAGAAGAAGATGCATTAAAACAGGTTGCAAATGTTGCACATCTTCCAGGCATATTAAAATATTCAATTGGATTAGCAGATATGCATGTCGGCTACGGTTTCCCAATTGGGGGGGTTGCTGCGTTTGATTTAGATAAAGGGGTAATTTCCCCTGGCGGCGTAGGGTATGATATAAATTGCCTAGAAGAAAATTCAAGAGTGTTAAGCGAATTTGGATATTATAAAAAGATTAAAGATTTTGAAGAAGACGACAAAAATAATCTAATAATCTTGGATAAAGATAAAAAGAAGGCTATAAGTTCAAATATTTTGTTATTCATGAAAAAAGATTCTAAAAAGATAACAAAAATCAAGACTAAATCAGGAGCAGAAATTCTTGCAACGAAAGAGCATCCTTTTTATACCAAAGAAGGAATGAAGAATGCAGAAGAGATTAAGATTGGAGAAGAATTGCTTGTTTACCCTTTTGAAGGTATTGAGTATGAAAAACCAGATTCTACCCTGCTCGTGAATGAAGAGGATATAGACAAGATGAACCTTAGCTTTACCTCAAAATTGCAGATAAAGAGTAAACTGAAATCTCTTGGATTACTGCCATTATATTCGGACAATATAAAAATCCCCTATTTAATAAAGATAATTGGATTTGTATTAGGAGACGGCTATCTTGGAATTGGAAAGAATAATCAAGTTCAATTTTATGGAAAGGTAGAGGACCTTGAATTTATAAAAGAAGATTTGAGGAAGATTGGATTTTTATCACATTCATACTCAAGAATAAGAAAACATAAAATGAAAACTCAATATAAGGGATATGAATTTGAAAGAAAAGAGGATTCATTGCATTCAAGTTCTTCAAGTTTGGCTGTTTTATTAAATTTGTTGGGAGTTCCTTCTGGAAATAAAGCAGAGAAAGATTATGACATTCCTGAATGGATAATGAAATCTCCAAAATGGTATAAAAGATTGTTTTTAGCAAGTTTATTTGGAGCAGAAATGAGTTCCCCAAGAACAATTACTAATCATAAGTTTAATTTATATTGCCCTATTTTTTCTTTGAGCAAAAGAGATTCTTCACATGGATTAAGATTTATCAATCAAATGTCTATATTACTTGAAGAGTTTGAAATTAAAAATGCACTCGTAAAATTAAGAGTGGATGAAGTAAATGGAACCAAAGCTAATCGTATCAGATTAATGGTAAACAATGATTCTGAAAATTTAATCAATTTATTTTCCAAAATAAACTATGAATATAATATTAAGAAGAGAAAACTTGCTAATGCAGCTATCTTATGGCTTAAATCAAAAGAAAGAGTTTTAGACTTCCGTGAAGAGGTTATGGAAAAAGCAAGAGAGATGAAAAAAAATGGATTTTCAAAAAGTCAGATAATCTCTTCTCTTTCTTCAAAATACTCAAATAGACATTTTATAAACAAGGCACTTTATTATCAAGATTATGGAAGAACAGGCAGCAGAATTGCTTACTGTTTTATTTCTTTTAATGATTTTCTTGAAGCAAATTGTTACGGAGACTCAGGATTTATATGGGAAGAAGTGGATTACAAAGAAGAAAAAGAGCATAATAACTTAGTCTATGATATTGGAGTAAACAATGAAAATCATAATTTTATTGCTAATGGATTTGTTGTTTCAAATTGCAGCATCCGTCTTCTTAAAACAAGCCTAAAAAAAGAAGATGTCCTGAAAAAACAAAAAGAAATTATGGAAATTTTGTATAAGAAAATTCCATCAGGAGTCGGAAGAGGAAGCGGGTTCAATATGAACAAGCAGGAATTGATAAGAATTCTTGAAGGCGGTGCAGAATACATTGTTGAACAATTAAAACTTGGAGTTAAAGAGGATTATCTGCATACAGAAGAGGAAGGGAGAATGAAAGAAGCAAGAGCAGACGCTGTTTCAGACAGAGCAATGAAAAGAGGAATAGGACAGCTTGGAACTTTAGGAGCAGGAAATCACTTTTTGGAAATGCAGTATGTTGATGAAATCTTTGACGAAAAAATTGCAAAAGAATTTGGAATAAAAAAAGGGCAGGTTACAATAATGGTGCATTGCGGTTCGAGAGGGTTAGGACACCAGATTGCAAGCGATTATATTCAATTAATGGAAAAGGAATACGGCTTTGAAAATCTGCCTGACAGAGAATTAGTAAATGCTCCAATAAAAAGCAAGCTTGGGAAAGATTATTATTCCGCAATGTCTGCGGCGGCAAATTTTGCTTTTGCAAATAAGCAGTTGATTACTCACTGGATAAGGGAAGAAATGCTGAAAGTATTTCCAAATGTAAAAATAGATGTTGTTTATGACGTCTGCCATAATATTGCAAAGTTTGAAGAGCATATAATTGACGGGAAGAAAAAAATGGTGTGCGTGCACAGAAAAGGAGCAACAAGAGCGTTTGGACCAGGAAGGAAAGAAATCCCTGAAGCTTACAGAAAAATAGGACAGCCTGTAATTATTCCAGGAAGCATGGGAACTGCATCTTATTTATTAATAGGGACAAAAAAAGCAGAAGAGCTGACTTTTGGCTCTACAGTTCATGGAGCAGGAAGATTAAGCAGCAGAAGTTCTGCATTAAGAAATCTGAATGGAGAAGAGATAATGAAAGGATTGAATAAGAAGGGAATTGAAGTCAAGGCAGGAAGCATGAAATCTCTTGCAGAAGAAGCACCTGAAGCTTACAAAGATATTGACGAAGTTGTAAAAGTCGTTGATGAACTCGGAATAAGCAGGAAGATTGCAAGAATGAAACCGCTGGTTGTTGTGAAGGGGTAGAAAGATGAACAAAAAAATACTTGCATTCATTTATGACGGGAGAAAATTTCTTGCCTTGAGAAATAATTCAAAAGACCCTTCTCATGGGGGAGATTTCTGGTTTAGTGCAACAGGAAGTCTGGAGAAAGGAGAAACTGAAAAAGAGGCAGTGAAAAGAGAGGTGAAGGAAGAAACGGGTCTTGATGTTCTTGAAATATTTGACTTAAACTGGGGCTCTGTTTATTTCTGGGGAGGTAAGGAGCATAAAGAAAAGAATTTTATTGCTTTTGTAAGAAAAAAAGCAGTGAAGTTAAGTGTAGAACATGCAGAATATGAGTGGCTTACAACAGAAGAATTTGTTAAGAAAATAAAATGGTACTTAGATAAAAAAGAGCTAATAGAAGTCTTGAAGAGAGGGACAAAAAGACAAAGACTTTTTGATAAAGAAAAGATTGAAGACTACAGAAAGATAAAACCTTGATTTAGCAAAAATCACCTAAAAATTTTAATATTTTCCTCTATTAATATAAGAATAACATTGGTAGTGTAGTGCCTAACCGCAAGTAATATAAATAAGTGATGTTACTATATAGGTATGACAAAATCATTAGAATCTAAATTTAAGAGAATTGGAAGAAATATCAAAAGAGCAGCTTTTGGAGCAATTGCTGCAGGACTTATTGGTGCAATAGCAGGCTGCCAAATAACTCCAGTACCAACAGAAAATGAGCCTCCAACAGGCAAAATAACTGCAGTTAGTTCTGCAAATGAGGGCACTTATGTTCCAATTCAAATGACAGGAACAGATTCTAATGGAGACACATTAACTTATTCGATTACCAGTCCTTCATATTTTTCTGTAGACTCAAGCACAGGAGCAGGGGGGGGAACACTTCCTGAAGTTGATGCAGATAGTTCCATTACAATTATTGGAACTATTTCAGACGGAGTAAATGACCCTGTTCAGGTAAGTTACACAATTACAGATAAAAATGTAGCTACAACTACTACTGATACTGGAGGAGATACAGACCCGGAGACGCCGGTAGTTACAGATTATTTAGATGTAACTGGATATTTGAAGAAGATAAACAGCGATGGAACATACTCTCCAGCTGGTGGAATAGTAAATATATTCAGCTCTTCAAGTTTAGAAGATTTAATCGGACAGGCAGAGGCAGATTCATCAACAGGATATTTTAGTTTTCATTCAACAACACAGAAAGTCTCAGACTTATCCCAAGTAGTGCTTAGGGGTGCAGAAAAGGAAAACGGAGCATGGAAAAGTTTTGTTAAGACAGAAAGTTTTTCTGCAGGAGATGTTGCACTGTCTGAATCAGAACCATTAGTTGTTGATTCTCTCCCATCAACATCTTCAGAGGGTTATAATCCTGCTAATTTTAAAAGCCATGTGAAAGAAACAAATTACCTTTATGGTGGATTTGCCAGATGGGCTAATCTAAAAGGAATTGAAATATTATTAGACAATCCTGACAGCACAAAAGGTTCTTTTAGTGAAGAAGAACAAAATTTAAATTATAGCGGAATAACTACCCCTTATGATTCCAATGGGAATTATGTATTAACAACTTATACAGGAGGAAGGCTCCAAACGAGTGACATAACTATTCAAAAAGATAGTTCAAGCACCTCTTCAACACATTATACTTATTCAAGTGGTCACATTTATCCAGAAGAGGGGTGGATAATTATTGCTCCAAATAAAATCTTATCTGAATCTGGGAAAACTACTCTCTTTTACAAAGACGAGAATAAACTAAATGGAATAATAAATGGGGGTTTAATTGAATTAAATACAGTAAATAATTCAGTCCTTTTCCATGAGTTAGGACATTCAATTATTGCACCGAGCGGAGAAGCAACAACTTTAACAAATGCATATACAATAATGGTTGGAAGTGACTTGCCTTCTGTTCCTAAATCAGCAGACAGGGGAGAAGGGGAAATTGTGTATGAAAAAGCATATTCTCCAAGAGAAAATTTGGATAATATATTAGGACAGAGCATATCTGCTACAGAATCTGTTTATTAAGAATAAATACCTGTCAAGGATAATATTCGAATAATTATTCTGTTTTGTGATTTATAAAATAAAAATATTTATAAAACACATTTCACTAAGATAATAATGAAAAAGGGAGTGACAGGGGGATTAGTATTAACAGTCTTATTATTAGTTTCTCTTTCAGTTGTTTCTGCTGCATCAATTTGTAGTGTTACCTCAAGAAGCAGCTGCACTTCTGCTGTAGGTCATATTATAATTGGTTTATCCTCTGCTACAAATGCTCATGCAGAGTTTCCAGATGCAGGAACTTATTCCTATGTTCTATGCTGTAATTTTGGAACAGGGGATACAACTTGTTCTGGAGCAAATGAAATTCTTGGACTTTCCTCTGCTACAAATGCTCATGCAGAAAATCCAGATTATACTAACTATCTGACTAAAGTATGTTATGAAGATCTTGTTTGCATGGGAGGAATTTATACTTGTGGGGTAGACGAGGCATTAAATTTTAAAATAAATCTAACTTCCTTAACCTCTGCTACAAATGCTCATATTGGAAATTTTAGTGACTATTCTTACAAAATATGCTGTCAATCTCCGCTATATGCTAATCCTTGTGAATTAGAATCAGCATCATGGTCTGCTGATGAAGCTATTGAAGGCCAGAAAGTTTATCTGAATATTAAGGGGAGCGGGAATGAATGCGATGGATTAAGAGTTAAATTTGCAGTTGAAGGGGCTAATTCTGTCAGTGAAGAGGTATCAGAAAATGCCACAAGTGTTGCTTTTGACGGAGATAATGCAACAAGTTCATGGATTACTGAATGGCATTCAGCAGGACTTTTAGGAATTAGCGATCCAAAATATTATTTTAATGCTTCACTTGCAAAATGGCCATCAATAAACATAGCCAGCAGCAATGAATTAACTGTAACACAAATAGATGAAACAGAATACTGTGCAGATATAAGTTCCTGTGAAAAGTATGAAACACAGGAAGAATGCGAGAGTGACTCAACATTATGTGATGTTTCTTCAGACAGCGGATTATCTGAAGTAGATTGTGATGCATCAGATATATTTTGCACCTGTTATTGGGATGATGATGCCGAATGTGAATTTGGATATAGTCAAATTGATTCTCCTTTATGCGAAAGCGGGTATACTTTGTGCCAGACTTCTGATGGAATAAATTATTGCTATCCTGGAAGCAGTTGTGATGTAGAAAATGATGCTCCCCCTTCAGATGAAGACGAAATATGTGAAGTTGAAGACAGCTGTGCATCTTCTGACTGTGCAGATGGAGATCAGGGAAGTTGCGTAGAAGGAGCATCATGTTTAAGCGGAGAATGCTACGATGAAGATGCTGACGAAGAGGATGTATTGTGCGATTATGGATACACCCTATGCACTACAGATTTATTATATTGCTATCCTGGAAATGCATGTCCAAGCGGAGATGAAGTAACAGGAGATGAAGACGACGAATGTGAAATTGGAGAGGGATGTTTATCTTCTGACTGTGCAGACGGAAATACAGACAGCTGTTCAGATGACTATTACTGCATAGACGGAGAGTGCTCCTCTGCAGTAAACCCAATCGATTTAGCAAGTTTTGGAGGGTGCAAGATAACCCAGACAATAGAAAAAGGATGCGATGAAGAACCAACAGGATATAAGATAATAAGCTGGACAGGAGTTTGGACAGGAGAAGAAACAAGCGGGACAGCATATGAAACATGTATTACTGGAGGAAAAAGCACTGTTTCATGCTCTGCGCAAATTCAACTTCCTTTCTTTGATTATTATGAAATGATAATTGCATTAGCTGTCATAGCAGCAATTTATATCTCCTTAATATTCAGAAAAAAGTTAAAGAGAAAAAAGAAGTAAGAATTTTTCTGTGCGACAAAATTTATAAATACTTTTCAGCTTATACTTAAAAGAAGATGGTGAAATTAATATTAAGGGGATTTGTATTCCTGTTACTGGTTGTTTTCTTTATCAATTATTCTTCTGCAAGCTTTACAAAGGGATCTCCGGCTTATTCACTTTCTGAATCTCCTACTCTTGGAAGTTTAATAAGCGGATGGATTAATATAAGCCTAAAAAGCGAGTCTTCCAGCTCAATTTTAGAAAGTTCTCTTGGAGGAAGCATCTCATTAATTGATTTAATCAATAATGATTCTAACTCAAATTTTGAATATACCTGCAAACCTTCAAATTGCATTTCAAAATATGATTTAGACAATAGTGAATCATCAAAAACTGCATCCTTAGATGAAAATGAAAGTTTATTAATTGGATTTAACATCTCCGGAACAAATTCATTAAGCAGTGTCACAGATTTTGCCTTCAATTTAACAAGCGACAATCCAAAAACAGAAAAACTTCCAATAGCAATTGACATATTAAATGATGGCTCATATGAATTCATATCTTACAATCATTCCAATGAATTTGGAGAGATAAATTTTGGCTGTTTTAAAAAAACCTCATCAACAGATACAGCCAATATTGCAGATGTGGATTATTGTGAAAAGATAAAACTTAAAAGAAGTCCTGGGGTAAGAATCGGGGCTTATGTAAAAGGAGATGAAGAAATCAACTTTTCCATGAGCATTGAAGATATAGAGGGGGATAATTCTGAGAGCTGCACTGCTGCTTCCACAGGGAGCGGAGAATTTGAAGAGGTAGGCTGTGTTCCAGAAGATTATCCAATTGAAGAAGAGGGGAGCTATTTTGTATGCATCCGTGTTTCTGACAGCGATGATTCTGAAAAGTATGAAATGAAATATGAACAAAGCAGTCCATGCGGATTTACAGACAGCTATAATGGAGACTTTGATTATGATTTTGAAATATTTGCAGAGCCGGAGTTATATCCTGCTTATACAAATTTTACTATGAATGATGATGCGCTATCTGAGAATACTGAAGACTCTATTGGAAGCATAGAATCTTATTTAGAAGAATATATCTCTGATGCATATAATAATAAATGCTCAAAAGGATGTGTAATCCCTGTGAGAATTTTTTCCGGAATAGACCAGGAAATAACAATTTCTGATGCGTCTTTAAGGTATGTTGCAGGAGTTTCAAAGACAATAAACAAGTTCTATGAAGTTACAGAAACGCCTGCCAAGATAAATGCTACTTTCCAGAAATTATACTTAGATGACGCAGGATTCTATGTTCCAGAAGACACAGATGAAGACACAGAGATAAGCATTACTCTTGATAGCAAGGAAATATTTTCTGATGAAGTGACTGTATTAACAGATATCCCAAAAATTACAGGATTATTGCCTTTAGAGACAGGAATTTCCTATTCAACAGTATTTCAGGTATCTGTAAATAACAGTGAAACAGTAACAGAATATAAGTGGGATTTTGGTGATGGAAGTGAAGAAGAAACTACAACAGACTATGTCAGCCATACTTATGATACCTCTGGAACATATACATTAAATGTAACCGCAGTAAGCAGCCTTAAAACTGCATCAAAAAGCTACAGCATAGTAGTAGAACCTGCTTCAGAAATTGTCCCCACAATATTTGAAGAGATGGAAACAAACTTAGAAACAATTAATACCAAAATTTCTTCTTTCACATCTTTTGAACAAAAGGCAATTAATCAGACTCTTGGAATAAGCCAGACAGAAATCAAGCTTAAACAAATAAAAACAGAGATTTCTTCAGCAGATTCTAATTCGGAATATGGAGCAATACTAAATGAATTATTGGCTATCCAGATGCCTGAAGATATTGCAAAGACGATTTATAGCAGCGGACTATCTTTTTACACAATATCGAATAACATAAATTTGGACACATTAAATAATATCTGGGAGGAGAAATATGATACAGAAAAAGAGGATTTATACAAGGATTCAATTATTGCGTGGGATGAAGAAAATATTAATACTGTAATGAGTTATACGCAAATATCTGCAATGTATGATTCAACTGAAACTCCGATTCTTAATTCCTTTGAACTCAGCATATTAAATCAGGGAACAGGAGCATATCTTGTTATAAAAAATCTAAGCGGGTTAATGTTCGCAAGTGATTACTCCCAGAAAAAAACAGGTGAATATTATTATATGCCATTAAAAGAGGGAAGCAATGAGATAACATTCGCTACCTCAGAAGATATAACTTTTGATGAAGTTCCAATGTTTATTTCTCCAGAAATAAGCGAATTAGTTTTGTCTGAGTGGAATAGTCCTAACGTAACTCAATCCTCAAACAAATGGGTTATTTTTGGAATTGTTATTGCAGTAGTTTTGATAATAATGTCAGTAGTTTGGATTATTTTAAGATACTGGTATAAAATGAAATATGAAACATTCTTATTCAAGAACAGGAATAACCTGTATAATCTGATGAGTTATATTAACAACGAGAAAGTAAAGGGAACAGCAGAAAAGGAAATTAATGAAAAATTAAAGAAATCTGGCTGGAGTTCAGAACAGGTAAGATATGCATTAAGAAAACATGCGGGAAAGAGGACAGGAATGCCAGAACTTATATTAAAAAACAGGGAAAGGAAGAAAGCTGAAAACATGAACAGAAATGTTTTACCGACCAGAAAACAACAATTATAATCATTTTATTACTGAAATATTTATAAACCAGAGAGACGAATTTATAACATGGAGATAAAAATTTTCAAGAACTTTTTTAAGAGGATTCTTGCAAATTTATTTAATAATAAAAAAGAGGTTAAACTTGGATTTTATGGCCCCCCAAATGCCGGGAAGACAAGTTTAGCCAACAGAATTTGCAAGGATTTTACAGGGCAGGAAATAGGAACTGTAAGCAAAATACCGCATGAAACAAGGAAGGTTCAGTTCAAGGAAAAAGTGGAAATAGAATACAAGGGAAAGAAAATGGTATTCAAGATGATAGATACCCCCGGAATTGCCACAAAAATAGATTATGAAGATTTTCTAAAATTCAAGATGTCAAAGAAAGACGCAAAAGACAGGGCAAAAGAGGCAACACAGGGAGTTATTGAAAGCATTAAATGGCTTGATGACATGAATATGGTCGTTGTCGTGCTGGATGCAACAGAAAATCCTTACAATCAGGTTAATATAACAATCATAGGTAATTTAGTAGCAAGAAAAATCCCTGTCTTAATTGTTGCAAATAAAGTTGATTTAAAAAAAGCAGACATAAAGAAAATTGAGTCTGCATTTCCAGAATATGACGTTGTCGGGATAAGCGCAAAATTCGGGGACAATCTTGAAGAGTTTTATGAATCAATATTTAAATTATCAAAAAAGGTTTAAAAAGCAAAAAGCGTTTATATTAAAATGAAGAAAAGAGGTTTGAAAATGGAGAAATTAATTGGAAAGATTCAATTAATCATAGGGGTTATATTATTAATCGGAGGATTAATAGGATTGATTATAAGTTATAATTATTATAAAGAAAACCTTGATCAATACAATTCAGATTTAATCTCTGGTGCAAATGAAGTAAAAGAGAGCCAATTTTCAAATGAAACTAGATACTTATGGACTTTTGATCTGGTTCAAATATATGAAGGAGAATACCAATACATTAATATTTGCCTTATCTGTTTAATTTCTTCTTTTAGCATAGCAATAATTATGTCTATTCTGTTTATAACTCAGGGATTAGTAAATATGTCAAGGAAAGAGAATAAATGAGTATTAAAAAGATGCAAAAAAGAGGTTTGAAAAAGAGGCAGGTAATCGGGCATGCCCAGCTGATATTGGGAATTATTTTGCTTGTGGTTGTGCTTGTTGGAGCATTATTAAGTTCCAATAGCTACAAGAAAGCTCTGGAAAATAATTTCAAAGACGTGGCTTACAAGGTAGAAAGCCTGAAAAAAATTCAATTCTCAAATGATACAAAATATTTAAGCTGGCTGAGCTTAGCCCAATATTATTCTGAACAAAATTCCCAAATTATCAATCGATTTATTAATATAGGATTTACTTTGATAATGCTTGTTATTATTTCTATTTTATTTATAACACAGGGATTAGTAAATTCTTCGGAAAGAGAAAATGGCAGGTAAAAACGGAAAAAATATTGGAATAATAAAAGGATTTTCTATCCAATTCCTCCCTTTTTCAGAAATAAGACCTTTAAGCAGCGACGACAGATTAAAGAAGATTCTTGGAATAATTCTTGACAGCAATATCTTAATTTTGCAGGGAAGATTAAGTTCAAGCGAAGAGGCGAGGCTTATCGGTGATACAATGGCTATGATTGGACATGTTAAAGATTTCAAGGGAATAGAACTTGCAGTTATTTCAAGCGGAGGAAGAGAAAGCTGGCTTAACAGATTTGGAAAAGGAATTGCAAATGCCCTCGCAGGAGGAGATTTCAGCGCAATAACAATAATAGGTCCTGCAAGCATTGTAAAAGAAATGAAAAGAAATCCTAAAAAGATTGAATTGCTATTGAACAGGTAAAACTATTATTCTAATAAACATTATCATAAAAATAGCAAAAAGATTAAATAGTTAGCCTATTTTTTCTACTCATGGCACATCAATGCGTTCATTGCGGAAAAATGTATCCTGCCGGAAGCAAAGAATTACTTGAAGGATGCAGTGAATGCGGAAGTCATTTTTTCTTTTACATAAAAGAAGAGCAACTTGAAAGAATGAGAGAAAACCCGATTGAACTGCCAATTGAAGACAAGCATCAGGTAGAAAAAGAAATAAGAGAGATGGCAGGAATTATCGAGGAGGATGTTCCTGTAATATTGGACATTGAATCTGTAAGAGTAACAGGAGCAGGAAAGTTTGAGATTGATCTGGTAAATGTCTTTAACAAGAAAAGGCCATTGATATACAAGATAGAAGAAGGAAAATACATAATTGATTTGGCATCGACGCTGAATCAGAACATAAAAGATTTGAAAGAAATAAGAAATCCCGACGAGAATTAATTTTAAGAAAATTAATAAAGGGATTTGATGTTCTTTATCTATGTCTGGAAATATTAACCTGATTTTGAAAAATGCCTTAATCAAAGTAAATCCTTCTCAGGAAGAATTAAGTTCTATTGATAAATATCTTAAGAATTTTATATTTAAGCTTGAAAAAGAATTGAAGACATTAAAAATTGATGCGGAAGTTTTTGTCGGGGGAAGTTATGCAAAAAAAACCCTGATAAAAAAGGGGCAGTATGATATTGATATTTTTGTAAGATTTAATGAAAAGCACAGTAAGGAAGATATTTCAAAGCTTACGGAAAAAGTTTTAAGAAAAACAAGAGAGAAAATTATCTTGATTCATGGCTCTAGGGATTATTTTAAGATAGATGTTAATCCAGCATTTTTCGTTGAAATAATTCCTGTAAGAAAAGTAAAAAATCCAAAAGAAGCAGAGAATATAACAGACCTTTCCTATTTTCATGTCAATTATATAAGGAAAAAAATAAAGACAGAAAAAATGCTTGAGGAAATAAGGCTTGCAAAAGCATTCTGCCATGCAAATAAATGCTATGGAGCAGAGAGCTATATCAATGGATTTTCAGGATACAGCCTTGAACTTCTGGTTTATTATTACAGGGGATTTCTTAATTTTGCAAAAGCGATGACAAAGATAAAAGACAAGGCAATGATAGACATTGAAAAATTATACAAGAATAAATATGAAATAGAAATGAATATGAACAGCTCCAAGATGAGCTCTCCTATTATTCTGATTGACCCCACTTACAAAGAAAGAAATGCCGTCGCTGCCCTCTCTAATGAGACCTTTGAGCATTTTAAGACAGCATGCAGAAATTTTCTAAAGAAACCCTCTGAAAAATCATTTGATGAGAAAAAGGCAGATTTAGAAAAGATAAAGAAAAATGCAGAAAAGAAAAAAGAAGAGTTTGTAATCGTGAGAGCAGAAACAGACAAGCAGGAAGGAGATATTGCAGGAAGCAAGCTGATAAAATTCTACAGACATCTTAATAGCGAAATAGAAAAATTATACAAAATAAGCAGTAAAGGATTTGAATATGAAGGAAATAAAGAGGCAGAATTCTTTTTTGCTGTTAAAAACAAAGGGGAAATTATACAAACAGGCCCTGAATTAAAAGACAGCAAGAATATCACCGCTTTCAAGAAACATCATAAAAATACTTTTATCAAAAAAGAAAGAATTTATGCAAAGGAAAAATATGACAAGAACATAAAGAAGTTTATCGAAGAATGGAAAATAAGAAATTCTGAAAGGATTAGAGAAATGAGCATAACAAAGATAGAAATTAATTAAAATTTCTTCAGTATTTTATTTTTCCTGTAACGCTCAGTGAAGATGTTCCTGAAATTTCCCCGTAATCTTCCAATTCCTGTTCATATTTTGCAGTTATATTAAAATTATCATTTATCTTTGCTGTTGTCTCCAGTTCAATCTCGTTTCTATCTGGAGCAAATTCATAGGTTTTGTTTGCTTTTTTAAGCTCTATGCCAATATCCATGCATTTTGTCTCAAGTTTTGCATCTGCTGAAAATTCATATTCATAGGGGCGATATGCAAAAGAGGGGGTAAAAGAAACTGAACTGTTCTTTGTTATAGGAGAAGTGAGAGAAATTCCTCCCTTGGCTTCTGTGAATTGGGGGAGATAAGTGCCTGTTCCTAAATCAAAAGGGAGGTTTTTAAACTGAGCCAAGAGATAAGGCCTGATAACTGATTTTCCCAGAGAAAATCCATAAGAAGCTCCTGTTTCTAAAGAAACATCATAGAAAACAGAAGACATTTCACCATTATAAGCAGTATTACCCGCCACTCTTGAAGACAAATTTAATCCATTTGCAACTCCATTATAAGATGCAATTAAATTTCCAGATATTCCAAAGATTTCATTTGATAACTCTGTGGCTGGATTGTCTTTATTTACAATTCCTCCAAAAAAACTAACTGTTGGAGCTATGATTATATCCCCGCTAAATATTCCCTTAAACATTCTTCTAAAAATAGGCTCTGAAGTTATAAGATTCCCTTTATAACCTAATTGAGCCAAGTCTATATCTCTCATTGGGGAGAGAGAATCTCCTTTTATATTTCCTATCTTTGCAAAAAGCCCAGAGACATTTAATTCTCCTGCAGATAGATAGTCCTTATCAATGAAATTAAGTGAAAGAGGGGTGACTTTTGGAATATTATTAAATAATGCCTCTTCAAGACCCCCTGTTGTTGGGTCATATCCAATAAAATCCAAATATTTTTTTCCATCTTCTGTGATAATAGTGCGCGCCCATTTTGAATTCTTAAAGAGATTATGATAAAATACAAGTGAACATGCACTGTATTGATAGATATCAAGAGCTTTTTCTATATTTTTTGTATCAATAAGAAAGATATATCCTCCGTCAATTATTGCAGTTCCATCTTCTAATTTTGAGATAACATATACATGTCCTATGTTATTTGAAGACATTCCGGAAACAGGTGCAGCAATCAGTCCAATGTTATTAGCTATTTCTGCTTCAAGCTCTCCTATATGCCTGCATACGCCAATTTTTTCTGAATATCCCATAAATAAATTAACAAGTTTCTCCCAGAAAGACTCATTTAAAGGCATAACCTCATTTTCTGACCCTTTGACATATCCGTAATTATACATAGCCTGTCCAATTGAAGAAATTATTGCGAGTTTCTCAATTTCAGAAAGATTCTTAGTTTCGCTTATAAAATCAGAGGTAGAATCTATTTTGCCTTTTTCTATATCCATTAAAATATTATATACCTCAGCGGCTCCTTCTGAAGTTATTGGAAGATTTGAGTAATAATAAAGTTTTGATTTAAATAGACTTGCCCCTGTTTTTATATAGTCAGGGAATTGCCTAACAGAATTTGATTCAGAAATCTGATTTATCTCCAATAAATTCTGAGGAGTATTAATCTCTAAAAAGGGCCATAAATCCCAGCCATATTCATATTCTTTTTCCTGTTTTGGGGCTGAGATTTGCTCATCTGCAGCTGCGGGCTTAGCAATTCCCAAGCATAAAGGAAGGAGAAGTAGTGTTGCCAATGATTTTCTGAATTTTCCCATCAGCTTCTCCTTATTTTGCTCCTATTGCTTTTTCGAATAAGCCAGTCAAGGATTCAACAAAAAAGTCAGAGTTAAGCCAGATTGCAATTTCTTCGCTGTCACTTCCGCTTTTTGAAATATAGAATAAAACCTCTCTTCTGTCGATTATGAAAAATTTGGCATCAATTTCTATTCTCTTAACCTTCAATGAAAGCTTTGACTCTATTTCCTTGATTAATTTCTCATCTCCTGAAAGAGCCATGTTTATCTTTACATTTGATTCCCTGAGAACTTCAATTGTCTGTGAAAATAATTTTGCCTTTGATTTTATTTCTTCAGCGTTGGTGCAGATTATTACTTCTTTCTTTGCGCAGTTTATTATTTCCTTTAAGAAATTTGAAATATTTGATTTCCCCCTCAGAGATGCAGATATGTCCTCTCTCTTTACTGGATTTATTCCCTGTTTGTATAATTCTTCCAGCTGAATAAACTCTTCTGTTTCTTTTATCTTTGCTAATCCTTTTACTCTTTCTTCTGCAGTCTTTCTTATGTCTGTCTTTATTCTTTCAAGGATTATTTGCGGCTTTACTCCAAGATACTTGACTGGCTTTCCCATTCTGATTATGGTAAATCCTTTTTTCTCAAGGCTTTCAAGAACATCATAAGTTCTGCTTCTTGGAACACGGGAAATGCTTGCAACCTCACCAACAGAAGCAACGCCCTTGCTAAGCAAAGCTAACCAAACCTTTGTTTCATAAAGGTTTAGGTCGAAATGGTCCTTTATCCTGTTTATTAATTCCTGTGCGAGTATCATTTAAATCATTCCGTCCTTAAATCGTTTAAGAAGTTTTGAACATAAACTATGAGCATATCCAGATAAATTATTAGTTTTTTGGATAAGCACTAATTGAAGATGAATTACATCAAGATAAAGCTTATTGATAGAAGTATGCCTATCACGATTACTTTTCTTCCCAAGATAATCTATTATCTCTCCGTATCTTGTTATTTCATCTACAACAGGTATTTTCCTTGAATTAGTGAAGCTTTTAGTAATCTTTGCAAGTCTATTTGATTCTCTTTGATTGAATCTTTTTAGATTAATGCTTGACTGGTCATATTCTCTCGCTATTTCATCTTCGAGTCTTGCAGAAAGTTCTGAATAAACAGTTTTATCCTGTTCAGCAAGAAAGACTAATCTTTCCTGTTCAATAACATCATTTGGTTCATTATATTCTACCATAAAAGAGCCTTAGAAATCCCTCTTTATAAATCTTATGGTATTGTTACCTTCTTATAGTAACTACAATCAGCAATTATACAATTGAGGATTAAAGAATCAAATAAGATAGAATCATTCCAAGGAAGATTCCTGCAGTTATAAAAGGCATTGCAGGATAGAACTTCTTTTTCTCTGAAAACAGGAATAATAATCCAAGACCTAAAGTTGCTCCTGCTATGACAAAAAGAGCAGTTCCTAATCCTGAGATATTAAACAGAGGACTGGAAAGATTTGATAAAAATGCGGGGAATCTACCATACTTAGCTGAGTTTAACATTACTCCTGCAGTTATCATTGGAAAGACTATATCTCCTCCTCCGAGGATGGCGATATTAACCTTAACTTTTTTCTTTTGTTTCCTGCTTCTCATTCTTTTTATCTTGTCTTTTAATCTCTGCGGGATGTGAGGAATTAAAAATCCTGAAAAAATCTTTAGATTATTAATCTGATATTTAGCCATTTTCTGCATTACTCCAGAATGCCAAACAGCCCACATATCATATACTGAAATCATAATCAAAAGAACAATTATTGACCAGAAATCAATAATTGGAACAAAAAGAGTTGCAATTCCCGGATAGATTAAAAGTTCTGTGATATTATGAATAAAGAAATTTCTCCTGAATAGTTTGAGAAATGCAAGAGCAAGTGCTATTGCGGAAGAGATTACGATAAAATATATAGAAGAAATATAATTAGGGAATAAAGAATTTATTGTTATAAACAATGCAATCGCCACTACGAGGAAAAACCATCCTCTTAATATTATATTAATTTTAAATCTTGTGAGAAGAAATAATATCCCTATTGCCAAAATGAATGCAATGATTATTGAAATAAAATATCCTGTAAAATCAGATTCTTCTTCCACTTCTGGAGGCTGGAGAAATGAAAGTATTGGATTGGTAACTTTTTCTTCTGAACCATTGACCTTGTTAAATATGTCTGCATGAATTATATAAAGCCCTATAAACTGCGTTGCGACAAACATTGAAAGCAACAGCAAAGTTATACCAAGATTATGTTTCATTTTAAAATACCTCTATATATCCTTTTAAGACAATCCCATTTAATATATTATTAGATAACTCTTTCTTCTCTTTTAATTCTTTCTGGTTAAATACAAATATTTGAATCTTCCTTTTTAATAATTTTTCAAATTTCTCTAAATTAATTTCCCTTTTGATGGAGGACATTATAAACAAATCGATATCGCTCTCTTTGCTGTCTAACCCCTTGGAAACGCTCCCAAAAAGGATTATTCCTGCAGGTTTAAATTCCTTTTCTAAAAAATTAAGAACTCCTGAATTCTTAATCTCTTGTATATTCCAAAATATCTTCATATCACGAAAATTTTCAGATTCATCCTCTCCCTTGTATAAAGACAAATTATGCTCCTTTTTCTTTTTCAGAAGTCCATTTTTGCAGAATTCATTTAAATAAGTAATAGCTGTTGACGGAGAAATTCTGTTTATCCGGGCATATTCTCTTAGATGATACCATCTACTTGGCTCTTTAAAAAAGCATTCCAAAAATTTGATGTGCTCCATTTTCAAAATATCTGTTCTTTTATAAGAACATATGTTTTTTTTAACGAACATTTATTTATAAATCTTTAGATTTCATGCGAAGGAAGAAGTAATTTTTAAAAGTGTTGAAACAAGAGCTTTTCAACATATTTGAAGATGAGATTAAGCTCTTATACCACTGTCCCAACTCCAAGGTCTCATCCACCAATCATAAGAATCAGATAAGGTGGTATCAGTACAAGTAGTACTGCAATATTTAATCCAACAACTTGAAGACTGCCATGAACAACAAACCTTACAGCTATAAGAGCTAACTATAGTCTTGCTACATTCTGCAAGAAACTCGTCACCTAAATTATTTGATGCTTCTGAACCTCCTGTATAATAATACTTAGCTAATAAAGTACTATATGACAAAGCACAAGCTTCTATTGTTGTAGTTGTAGTAACAGACCCAGAGTCTACATATCCCTTTACTCCAAAAGGACAGCTAGCACATCCCGTTCCACTATATTTTACACAGTTACCTGATCCGTCACAAGCATGGCTAGAACCAGTACAACCTGCTGGTTGTGTTCCAAAATCTATATAATAACTAGAACAACTATCATCACATTGATATGATCCAGGATAAACGCAGTACTCACTTGTTGCGGAAAGGGTACAGGATGTTCCCTGACGACTAGAACAGGAACAACTGCCATTACAAGCAATGGTCCTAGATGATCCACAACTATTAGTATAATTAGAAAAACAAAGAGTAGAAGGATTTGAAGCCAAATATTGTAAAGTTCTTACTGTTCCTGAAACGTCTACATTAATATTAGCTGCATTTTCTCCTCCTGCAGAAAGAGCAGTAGTATGAGATGCTGTTGCTGCTTTAGCAAATATTTCATATGTAATTGCTTCTTGCAATGTCATTGTGTAACCATTGGAAGTAAGAAGAATCTGACTTGCCAAATGATAAGGAGTAGATGTTGGAAGGGAAGTAGTATATGCAGATGAAATTATAGAGGGGGACGAAAAAAGAAGATAATGATTATCAATTGCTTTTTGCAGAGAGACATAACCTCCCGAATAACTAATATATACCTGACTGCTATTATGTCCGGGATTTATTGGAGAAACAGCAGAAGAAATTAAAGGAATTATTAAAATACAAAATACAATCAGAAGATAAAACAGCCCCCTCTTTTTCATAAAATATAGAAGAAAAAATAGTTTTTAAATTTATTTAAAAGGTGATTAGGTACTTTTCGGACTAAAAAGGCTTAAAAATTAGCTAAACTACGACGATAATAATGATTAAAGGAGTTGCACGCAAGTATTTTGAAGGTAAAAGTTGTATATTTTGTAACAAA
>Ga0153915_10000259_pt1 | contig 47794 bp, 32 predicted proteins | sample Opewatmetagenome_2_FD_107003 | JGI IMG/M metagenome (GOLD analysis project Ga0153915, IMG submission 107003) | Freshwater wetland microbial communities from Ohio, USA - Open water 3 Core 3 Depth 3 metaG | ecosystem: Environmental > Aquatic > Freshwater > Wetlands | place: USA: Ohio, Lake Erie...
ACCGCTCGTAGCGTCGCTCAAGCGCGCCGCCCGCGAGGACGCCAAGGCCGGAATGGCGGTTGATGCCGCGACGTCGGAGGTGTTGCGATTGCTCGCGGCCGCCGGCGTACCGTGCGTCCTCCTTAAGGGCCCGGCCAGGCGAGCCGCCGCAGCGCTTTACCCACTGGCCGATGCGCGACGCACGTTGGACGTGGATGTGCTGGTTCCTGCGGTGAGCGCCGAGCTCGCCTTCCGCACGCTCGGGTCGGCCGGCTACGCGCCGCTGTATGGATTCGACCCTGGTCACGCCAGACCCGGCGAGAACGAGTTCTGGGGGCCGAGCCGACATCATCTGCGCACTCTCACCCGTCCTGGAAGCGCCGCCGTCGAGCTCCACGTTTCAACGAGCTGGGAGCTCGCGGCGGACGTAGCCTGGGAGCGGAATGCCTCAGGGGCGAGCGAGTTGCAACGGCAGGGCCACACCGTCCGGGTGCCATCCGCCACGGAGCTGTTGTGGCACGCCCTGACCCACGCGAAGCCCTCGGATCCTGCGGCCTGGATCCTCCGCTACTGGCTGGACGCCTCGGCCGTGCTCGCAGCCTCGGACGTGGACTGGATGGGAATCGCCGCACGGATGGCTGCCGGGGAGCTGGCCGATCCGCCTCGCGCGCGGATGTGGCTCTCAGCCGCCGGCCAGCTGGCCGGCGTCGCATTGCCAGCAAGCGTGGCGCCGCTGCGGCCATTCCCCCTCCTGCGGCTCGTCCGGTGGAGGCTCGCGGTGCCGGCCCGACCGGATGCGACCTCGTGGCGCGAGAAGCTGCTCGACGAGGCCACGCGGACCGAGTTGGGCTTCGGCCCCGCGCCATTCGTTGCTGGCCGCTCCTGGCCGATCCACGTCCGACGCCGGACCGCATCGCTGCTTGCGCGCGGCAGCTACTACGCCTGGCGGGTCCTGCGACGCTGAGGCGGGCGCCCGGCGCTACCGCGCCGTGGCGAGCCGTTGCAGCGCCCTGCCGAGCCCAAAACCCAGCACGGCGCCGGCCACCTCGGCCGATGTCGCCGGGAGAAGCCCCGTCGCCAGCGGCACGGCCCATACGGCCACGGCAACGGCGACGATGAGCCAGGCCGCGAACCATCGGCCCCCGATCCAGAACCCCAGAGGAATCAGAAGCCCGGCTACCCACGCGTCGTCGAGCAGCGTCCTGAGCCACGGAGGCAACGACTCCGCGTAGTAGAGCAGCGCCCAGCCTCTGCCCATTGTGAAGCCGAGGCCGCAGGTGGCACGCTCGTTGACGGCGACGCAGTAGCCTCTCCCATCCGACCGCACCGCAATGCTCAGCGAGTCGCCCGGCGCAACAGCCCCGATGGTGCCGGCCGCCCTCATATCGGGTTCGTCGAAGCCCAGAGTGGCCGCGCGTGCCCGATAGCGGAAAACCACGTCGCCCCGGTCGGGGCCGAGAAGCACAATCTCGCGCGACCGATCGTCGGCGATGCTGACCAGCGATGCGAGCGCGGGCACGCGCGGCCCGGCCACCGCGCGGGCCTCGAGCGGCGCCCGTGCCAGGAGCAGCTCCCGGACCTGATCCGGGCCCTCCAGCCGGCCCTGCGGCAGGCTGCGCGGCCCCAGCGATGCGCTGAGAACGCGGCCGTGATACGGCGCCAGGTTGCCGAGGTCCGGGGTCCACTGACCCCAGTACGCGGATCGTGGCAAATCGGGCTGCAGCAGCACACCGGTCGCGCCGAGCACCGCGACGGCGCTCGCGGCCGCGCAGAGCGCCAGCGCCGGCTTGAGGCGACCGTGCGGCCGGAGCCACAGCGAGGACGAGCGCACCAGCAGCACGCCAAGGGCCGCGCCCAGCGTGTTGAACGTCACGTCGCCCAGACTCGGGTCCCGGCCGGGAATCCAGATCTGCGCGAACTCGATGGACGCGGCGAGGATCCCTGGGCCGAGCAGAGCCCAGGGACCGCGCCAGTCGCCGAGCGCGAGCGCCACGCCGAGAGGCGCGTAGAGAGCGACGTTGAGCACGATGTCGGATGCCCAGCGCTCGCCACACACGAGGCACAGGGATACGCGGGGCCTCTCGCCACCCATCGGCGTGAGCGTAGCAACCAGCACTGCGAAGACGGCCGCAGCGAGGAGACTACGAGCGAGCCATGAAGTGCCTGCGGCCGACCGAGACCAGGCCCGCACCTTGTGTCTACTGCCTGGCACCAGCCACCACTCGAGGTGTCGCGCCGCGGACGAGTGCAACGAAGGTGAGCTGCCTCGCCAGAAGCTCGCGCGCACGTGAGCTGCGTTCGGTCATGATCGTGATGCCGGTTGAGATTTGAGCCGTGTGAAGCGTGTCCGGACGAGAAGCTAGTAACTCCCAACCCCAACAGCCAGGCAAATCCCTTCTCGGGCAACCGGGTAGCACCCCACCGAGTAAGCTCGTAGCTGACGGCTGCCGCATCGGTCCGTCCACTCACCTCCGCCGACTCCCCGCCAGGCTCGTAACACTCTGCCGGCAAACGAGATCGTCGCCGTGGGAGTCGAGGCATGAGAGCTCCAACGAGTCAGGGCCGGACCGGGTGCCTGTGAGCCGGCCACGGGCCTCGCCGCTCCCGCCGTCGCGATCATGGCGGGGGCGCAACGCCTGTTGGCGTCGGAGCCACGCCGGACGCAGCTTCCGTAACTGCGCTGCCCCGTTTAGGTTGCGGCGAACGTCGGCGTGACAGTTGACGGGCAGCGACACCGGACGCCTGCATATCCGGAGTTGATGCAGCAGTGCTCCCCGCCTACATGGGTGAAGCAGCCGGTCCTTCGGGGGCTTCTCGCAATACGCCGGGCAGCCTCCCGAGGCCTGGCGCGGTGGGCAAGCACCGCGCAAGGTCCCAGCCGACCCTGCCCTGGCCGGGCGGCGCCGCGTCGCCCACGGCACACGACATGCTGTTAGGTGTGAGGTTGAGGTTCCCCGATGCATCCCCCGGGAGGGGAGCGCCGATCAAGAAGCTGCTTGCTACCCGAGCTTCGGTGCGCGGTGTCGTTCTAAGCCTGTGGGTGGCCGCCATGTCCGCCGCAGCGGCCCGTTCCGCGACCGCCCAGAGCCTCACCGCCGGGTCGCTCAGCGGAGTCGTGCAGGATGGGCTGGGCGAGCCGCTGCCCAAGGCGAATGTCACCCTGACCGACCGGGCCACCGGCTCGATGCGCTCGGAGCAGACCGGACGAGACGGGCGGTTCGCTTTCTCGCTTCTCGCTCCCAGCCGGTACGACGCCTTCATCGAGCAGCTGGGCTACCGGCCGAAGCTGATCGAGGGTGTCCTGGTCTACGCGGGCTCCAACGCGGAACTCACCGTTACGCTTGCGACGGTGCGGCCCCCCGTGATCACCGTAGATACGGCGCCTTACATGGGCGGCTCGCAGCCGTCTGGCTACGTCGCCGGTGGGTCACCTTTGGTGCTCGACCTGGCCGACCTCCTCGACGATCGCCGGCTGCTCACGAACGCAGCCGGGCTTTCATCCGCCGCCTCGCCCGATCTCGAGATGGAGGGAATGCCAGGCCGGCTCGCGGGGCTGGTCATGGACGGCGTGGCGCGCACCGCCGCGCAGCACCCTCAGATGAACGCCACGGGGTTCGACGGCATCGCCTTCCCTCTTGCGGCGGTCGGGCAGGCCGTGCGGCGCATGGGAGCGGCCGACGTCGAGTGGTCGGGCTTCAGCGGCGGGTTCATGAGCGGCCAGTCGCTGCGCGGCGCGGTCGGTGGTCAGCCCAAGGTATTCGCGGACTGGTCGGCCGAGGGCCCGCGCGGCGGCGTTCTTGTCAGTGGCCGCATGCTGGCGGATTCGGCCAGCTTCGTGGCTGGCGCGGAGGCCGCGCAGCTCAGCCGCTCGCTCCCCGCCCCCTGGGTCCAGGACTCGCTGGCATCTGACGTCGTCGCGCTCGCTCGGGACTCGTCCAGCACGGACCTCGGCGCCTACCTGCGGGCGTATCGCTCCCGAACCAGTCTGATCTCGGGCTTCGCCAGGTTCGAGTGGCAGATTGCACCCGCGTATGCGCTCACCGTCCGCGGCAGCATCGCCTCCGCGGCAGTGACCGACCCCGCCCTGGGATCGGCGCTCGCTCCCAGTCTCGGCTCCAGGCTTCAGGCACGGGATGTGTCGGCCGAGGCGTGGCTCACCTCTCGGCTGTCGGCCAAGACCGCCTTGGAGTTGCGGTTCAGTGTGGATGGCAGCACCCGCGACTATCGAGCGCCGGCGATCGCCGGGACCACCATCGTGGACGGCGGTCTGTCGCTCGGGGCCGACGGTGCGCTGCCAGGCCGATTCCAGCGCACCGACGTGCGGATCAGCGCGACGGGCCATCTCAGCGCAGGCGCGCATCAATTCAAGCTCGGCGTCGGGCTCGGGTTCGTGACGCACGACCAGGCCTACGCTGCGGGCACCAGCGGCCAGTTCGTGTTCGCGGGCGACAGCGAGTTCGGCCAGCGGCGAGGACTGTTCACCCAGACCGTAGGCCCGCTGCCGGCAGCGTCATTCGGCATGCCTCAGACGGCCATCTACCTGCAGGATCTGTGGACGCCGGCCCCCGGGCTTGAGCTCCTGCTCGGCCTCCGGTACGACGCCGAGCAGTGGCCCCAGGGCGACATCATCCTGAACCAGGCCTGGAAGACGAGCACTGGACTCTCGAACACCGACATCCCGAAGCAAGGGGGCCAGGCCAGCCCGCGGCTGAGCTTCCGGTGGAGCGCCGGTGCGGAACGGCCCTGGGTCGTGCACGGCAGCGCGGGCCTGTTCATCGGCGGCGCCGACCCGGCTTTCCTGGGGGAGCTCCTGACCCACTCCGGCGCGGCCGAGGTACGCAGAGGCCTCGGCAACCTGGGCTCCTGGCCCGGCGTGCCTGACTCGATCATCGCCCCTGTAACCGGTCAGAGTCTCACGCTGCTGACTCCCGACTTCGCAGCGCCGCGCACGGGCAGGGTGACGCTCGGCGTCAGCCGCTCGCTTGCGGCGGACCTCTCCGTTGACGTTTCCGGAACCTTCCGGCATACGGACTTCCTCCCTCGACGCGCCGACCTGAATCTCCGTGTGGCGCCGGGCGCGAGCGATCAGTACGGCCGGTCGATCTACGGTACCCTAGTGCAGGAGGGCTCGCTCATAGCGGCCGCGGCGGGCTCCAACCGACGTTTCAGCGGCTTCGACCTCGTGTCGGCCATCAATGCGGACGGCTTCTCCGAGTACTGGGGCGTGACGATCGCGCTGGAACGCACCGTAGTTCGTGGGCTCAATGTCCTGGCGAGCTACACGTACTCACGGGCGACCGACAACTGGCTCGGTGCCGCAGGCGGCGGGCCCGAAGCGCAGCTTTCGCCGTTTCCCGACGGCCTGAACGGGAGCGACTGGGCCAGAGGAAGGTCCGATTTCGACGTGCCGCACCGCCTGCTCGTGGGCGCGGAGCTCGCCGTCCCGGCCAGGATGGGCGCGCGCCTCGGGCTGCTGTACCAGTACCGGTCGGGCTACCCCTTCACGCCGGGATTCCGTGACGGCGTGGACGCGAACGCCGACGGCTCGGGGAGCAACGACCCGGCTTTCGTGGACAACAGCGTCAGGGGGATGGATGCGCTGGTCGCCCAGTGGAACTGCCTGCGCCCCCAGATCGGCCGCTTCGCCGCCCGGAACTCCTGCCGCACGCCGGGAGTCCAGAGCCTGAGCGCACGTCTGGCCATCGGATTGCCGAGGCTGGGCGATCGCCGCATCGAGCTGGTGCTCGACGCGCTCAACCTCGTCCATTCCGATGTGGGCATCGTGGACCGCGCGCTCTATGTCGTCGATCGGACGGGCACCATCTCCACGAATGCACAAACAGGGGTCGTGACCGTTCCGCTGGTCACCAACCCCGACTTCGGCACGTTCCTCGTGCGGCAGACCGGTGCCCTTGTGTGGCGCGTGGGTCTGCGGATGAACTACTGAGATGCGCGTGATGGCTGGCCCTGCCCGCGCCATGCTGGTGGCGTTCCTGCTCGCCGGTTGCACGAACGCGGGCTCGGAAAGGGTCGTGTCCGTCAACCAGACGGGAACCGTCCAGGGCCGTGTGTCGTTCGACGTCAACGGGTCGGGCGCGTTCGAGCAGGGAACGGACATGGGCCTTGCGCAGATTGGCGTCCGGCTCATCGCACGGGGGACCAGAGACACGACGGTCCGGGGATCGTCGGACGCGGCAGGCGCATACACCCTGACCGACGTGCCGATCGGCGACTACGCTCTCTCCGTGGACACCTCCACGTTCGGCGATAGCATCCAGGTCGAAAAGATCGACAGCGCGGGCTTCACGGTGCCGCCGGGCGGAACGGTGACCGTTAACGTCCAGGTGAGCTACCCGAGGGTGTCCATCGGCGCCGCGCGCGCGCTGCCGCTGGGCCGTCGTGTCTTCGTGGTGGGGGTGGCGCTGAACGGCTCCGCGACGTTCTCCGACTCGATCGCAGGATTCGTCGACACGTCGGGCGCCGTCATGCTCACCAGAAACCGTTCGACGTTCGTGGTCGGCGACAGCCTGCGGGTCATCGCCACCACGGCGCAGCGAGCAGGCCAGCCGACGCTCGACGACGCGACCGTGTTCGCACTAGGCCAAGGCCGCGCTCCCACGGCGCCGACGCTCACGACCGCTGCGGCCGCGACCGCGGCGGGCGGGACCCGCGACGCGCAGCTGGTCGTGCTCAAGAACGCGACGATCAGCTCGACCGCGACGGAGGTTCTAAGAGACGGTGTCAGCTACTTCAGTCTGACGGTTTCGGACGGCAGCGGGAACCTTCAGGTGCTGCTGGACCCGAAAGCCGGCTTTGTATCCCCAGTGATTCCCGGCGTCTACGTCCGAGGGAACAAGTTCAACATCGTCGGGCTGCTGGTCCCCACGGGCTTGGGATCCTGGATGCTGAAGCCGCGCTCGACGGCGGACCTGGCACTACTTCCGTCGGTGATCAGCATCGACTCGGCGCGGGCGCTCCCGGCGGGGCAGACCGTGACCGTGGTGGGCGTAGCGCTCAACGGCTCGACGACGTTCTCCGACGCCACGGTTCATCTCACTGACACGTCCGGTGCGATCAGGCTCACGCGACTCCAGGCGTCAATGGCGTTCGGCGATTCGGTCCGGGTCGCGGCCGTCACGGCCAGCCAGGCCGGCCAGCCGACGCTAGATTCGGTTACCAGCACCCTAATCAGCACCGGACATGCAGGCTATCTGCCGACCATCCTCGCGACGGCCGCAGCCGCGACCGCCGCGAGCGGGACGCGCGACGCGCAGCTGGTGAGCGTCCTGGGCGCCGTTATCAGCGACACGGTGCGGACTTCGACAAGCTTCCTGTTGACGGTAAGCGACGGCAGTGGCCCGCTGGTGGTGCAGCTGGACCAGACCGCCGGCTTCGTACCACCGGTGATCCCAAGCATCTACGTGGCCGGGAATACGTTCAACATCGTCGGCCTGCTCGTCCCGACCGGATCGGGATCCTGGATGCTGAAGCCGCGCTCGCCAGCGGACTTGACGTTGCCGGTGATCAGCATCGCGGCGGCGCGGGCGCTGCCGACAGGGCGCACCGTCGCCGTGGTCGGCGTGGCGCTCAACAGCTCGGCGACATTCTCCGACACCACGGTACACCTGATCGACGCGTCGGGGGCGGCGATCCGGCTCACCCGGCTGAGGGCAACGCTGGCAGCGGGTGACTCGGTCAAGATCACCGCTGCCATTGCCAGCCGGGCCGGCCAGCCGACGCTGGATCAAGGGACCAGCACCGCGCTCGGCACGGGGCTGCCTCCCACTGCGCCGACGCTCACGACGGCGGTGGCGGCGACGGCGGCCGAAGGGACGCGCGACGCGCAGCCCGTCGTCGTCAACAACGCTACGATCAGCAGCACTGCGACGGTGCCGAATGGGTTCAGCCTGACGGTCTCGGACGGCAGCGGGAACCTCACGGTGCTGCTCGACCAGAAGGGTGGCTTCACCGTCCCAGGGATCTACATCGCCGGGAACAAGTTCAACATCGTCGGACTGCTCGTCCCGACCGGGACGGCGGGAACCTGGATGCTGAAGCCGCGATCGTCGACCGACCTAGTGGGGCCCCTCTAGCACCGATCGGCCGCGGGCGCGGGGCAGCTGACCACTCCGCGCCGGCTCGTCATGCCAACGCGACGTCGGCGCCGGCCTTGGCGGGTGTTTCTAGCGTGGGGTTCGGCCGAACCTTTAGACCCGAAGCCGGCGGAGCGACGCCGCCAGCGCCTGCCGGTCGCCGGCCGGAATACCGACGGTACCAGGCGCCCACGGCAGCGAGCGGGAAGACGAGCATGGCCCCGAAGGGGAATGTCGCCGCTGCCCGGTCCGCGTGGGCACCCGCCATCGCCTGGCCACCAGCCCGATCGTCGCGACGGCTCACATGTGCGCCGGAGTCGACCTTTGCGATGGCCTCGACGACCCGGCCTCTCGCGTGCGTGTCGCGCGAACACCACAGGTGGATTAGAATGACCTGCGGCGCTGGATAACGCCGCTCACGTCCGGTCAACGTTCGGGGGGCGAAGTCGTAGATGGACGCTGCACATGCACAGACCTCGGGGCAGCGCATCGCCATCATGGGGCACGTCGGGAACGGAAACCTCGGTGACGAGGCGATCATTGCCGCCGTGATCGCCCGGCTGCGGGCGGGGGCCTCCGGCGTCGATCTGTTGGCGTTCACCTCCAACCCTCAAGACACGACGGAGCGTCATGGCCTCCCGACTTTCCCGATCCGTTTGCTGGCCGAGCGGAGGAGTCGCGAGGCGCAGGATACCGGCGCGCGCAGCTGGGGCTCGAGTGCCGCCGACCGCGTTCGGCGCAGGCCGTGGCTCAAGACCTTACTGCGGCCGGTGGTTCTGGTTGCCCGCCGGGTGGTGAGGATCGCAGGGGAGATGCTTTTCGACCTCCGGTCGTTCCGGCGGCTCAGGGGCGTGCGGCTCATCGTGTTCGCGGGCTCCGGCCAGTTGAACGACGACATGGATGGCCCCTTCGGCTACCCCCTGGTGATCCTCCGGTGGTCGGTCCTGGCGCGCCTCCGAGGGGCGGCCGTGAGCTTCGCGAGTATCGGCGCCGGTCCGCTGGACAAGACCCTGAGTCGGCTGTTTCTCAGGCTCGCTCTGCGCCTGACGGCCTACCGGTCGTTTCGCGACCCGAGCTCGCTGGCCATCGCTCGCCGTCTCCACGCCCCGGAGCCGAGTCTCCTCGTCCGCGACCTCGCCTTGAGCCACCCGCGGCTCGCCGCGGCCGGTCCGCCGGTGCGCGCCGGGCGAGCGCCGTGCGTCGGCGTCAATCCGCTGCCGTTCTATGGCGGCGGTAACTGGCAGGTCCAGGATCGGTCGCTCTACGACGACTACGTAACGGCCCACGCGGAGTTGGCGCGCGGGCTGATCAGACTGGGGTGGCGCGTTGTTCTGTTTCCCACACAAGTCCGTATGGACCCCCTAACGATCGACGATATCGTCCACCAATTGCGAGCCTCGGCGCCGGATGACGCCCGCGGCGTGGAGACCGCCACGGACGTCACCGCCGTGTCGGGCCTGCTCGACATTCTGGAGGAGTTTGACCTCGCCGTGGCCACGCGCTACCACGGGGTCCTGTTGGCGCTCGCTTCGGGGATCCCGACGGTGGCGGTTTCCTATCATCCGAAGACCCGGGATCTCATGGAGCACATGGGGCTCGGCCCGTGGTGCCTCGAGGTGACAGGTCTTACCGGTTCGGTGCTGCTCGAGCGGGTGGCGGACATGGCGTCGCAGCTCTCGACCGTGCGCACAAGCCTCGCCAACCAGCGCGGACGCGATTTGGCGGACTTGCTCGGTCAGTACGATCAGCTGCTTCGCCTGGCGGGATATGCACCGACCCGGTCCCGAGTTGAGGGACTGGCTCCCGTGAGAGGGTGAGCGGACCGCTGTGGCTGTCGCGAGCAGGGCTGGGAGCGCCGGCCACGCGCTCGCCACCGCGCCTCCCGCCGCACCTTGCCTCCGCGCCGCCGATCAGGTCCCGGGATGCTTGCCGCGCGTGCGCCAGACCTCCCACGGCGGATTCCCGGCCGCGAACAAGTCGTCCACGCGCTGTTTCTCCTTGGCCGTGTCCACGGCGAGCCAGAAGCCGTCGTAGCCGTAGGCCAGGAGTTGCCGGACCTTGATCAGGCGCTGGAACGGCTGGAGCACCAGCTCCTCGCCTTCGTGTATGTAGTCGAAGATCGCCTGCTTGAAGACGAAGAAACCTCCGTTCACACGCACGCCCGCATCGACGATGTCGTGAAAGCCCGTGACCACGCCGCCGCGGTCCGAAGTCACGGAATGGTAGCTCAAGTTGGGCTTCACGCAGACAAAGCTCGCCACAGCGTCATGTTGCCGGAAATGCGAGATCTGATCTTCCAGGGGCAGGTCGGTGAGCCCGTCGGCGTAGTTGGCGAGGAACACCTCCTCTCCGGCGACGTGCTCCCTCACAGCCACCAGCCGCTGACCGATGTTGGTGTTCAGCCCGGTGTCGACGAAGGTGATACGCCAGTCCTCGATGTCGGACGAGAGCAGGTCTCTGCGCCGACCGCCGTCGGAGAGGACGAAGTCGTTGGTGATGGCCTCCTCGTAGTTGAGGAAGTAGTGCTTGATCATGTCGCCGCGGTAGCCCAGGCAGAGGACGAAGTCCTTGTGCCCGAAGTGGGCATAGTACTTCATCAGATGCCAGATGATCGGCCGATAGCCGATCGGCACCATGGGCTTGGGCACGTTGTCGGCGTAGTCCCGGAGCCGCATGCCGAGCCCGCCGCAGAACAGCACCACTTTCATGCGACGTCACCCGCGAAGAAACTCATCAGATGCCCTCCCCCCGTTTGGCGCCCGCCCGAGCCGTCCGCGCTCACGAGCGTTCTCGGGCGATTGCCAGCAATGCTTGATAGTCCGTCTTGTCCGTCGATGTCTGGGGAATCTCGTCAAGGAATGTGAAGCGATCGGGCGCCATGTAGCCTGGCAGCGCCTCCGTGCAGAAGCGCTTCAACTCCACGATGGACGGCCGATCGCCTCCAAGGGGCGCCAGAAATGCATGAATGATGACGCCTGATGCGTCGTCGGGCCGAGCGACCACGGCCGCTGCCGCGATCCTCGGATGCCGCGCCAGCCCGCTCTCGATCTCACCGAGTTCGATTCGGTACCCGCGCCGTTTGACCATCCGGTCCCGCCGCCCGTGGAACAGAAAGGTCCCGTCTGGCTGCTCGCTCACCACGTCGCCGGTGCGGTACCAGCGGATGCCATCTGCCCCCACCGCGAACGCCCTGGTATTCAGATCCGGGAGGTTCCAGTACCCCGTCATGACGCCCGGGCCGCTCATGAGCAGTTCGCCGCGTTCACCCGACGCGAGGGGCCGGTCGCCGTCGACGACCAGCGCTCGGTAGTGGGCGCAGGGGCGGCCGATCGGCAGGGGCTCCGTCCATTCCGGTGGCAGCGGACGCGGTACCTCGTACCACGTACACACGTTGGTTTCGGTCGGCCCGTACAGGTTGAAGTAACGGGCCCAGGGCCAGCGCTCCATGATTCGACGCAATCGAGGGATCGGAAAGACCTCTCCGGCGAACAGAATGTGGCGGAGGCTCCGGCTATCATAGCGATCCAGGCGCCCGTGTTCCTCGAGCAGGGACAGGATCGACGGGGTGGAGTACCAGATCGTCAGTCGCTCGGCTTCGATCAGCGCGGCGAGGCGTCGCGGGTCCTTGCCCAGGTCCTCGCCGATGAGTACGACGGACGCCCCGTGCTTGAGGCTGACGTACAGGTCGTGGATTGAGAGATCGAAGTGAAACGGCGCGTGCGACGAGAAACGGTCGTCCGGCGTCGGAGCAAAGGTCGCCGAGCACCAGTCCACGAAGCTCACTGCGGCCCGGTGCGATACCACCACCCCCTTCGGCTTGCCGGTCGAGCCGGAGGTATACAGGATGTACGCGGGCTCGTCGAGCGGCGGCCGCGCCGTTTCGCTCCCTGGGATGGGCCCAAGCGAGTCCAGCCAGCGGGCGACGCCGTGTCCCCCGCCCACGGGGTCGAGGGCGACCACGTCGGGCGCGCCTGCGAGCTTGTCGAGCTCGCTCTGGAGTGAGGCGACCAGCGTGACTGCCGTCACGATGACCCGAACCGTGCAGTCGTGGAGAATGTACGCAGCTCGCGCGGGCGGTGAGCCGGGGTCGACGGGCACATACGCCGCCCCGGCCTTCAGCGCTCCGAGGATGACGGCGACGCTATCCACGGACTTCGGGAGATAGACACCCACGCGGTCGCCCGTCGTCACGCCGACAGCGCGCAACGCGTCACGCACTCGGTCGGTGAGCGCGTCGAGCTCCCGGTAAGTGAGGATAGCGCCATCGGTCTCCCTCACGGCAGCCCGGTCCGGCCAGCGCTTGCCCGATTCGATGAAGCCGTGGTGCAACACGGTCACGCCGCGTTCTCCCATGATCGAGCAGGCACAGCTGAGCTCAGGGCCTCCATCCAACCCCCACCCTCTCCGGAACCGGGATCCTCTGCGCGCTCACCTGGGGGGTGAGAGCAGTGGCCGAATGCCCAGCAGCTGAGCGTCACGAGCCAGTCCATCGTACAGGCAGTCAGCGATCAACGGATGTCCGGCGGGATTGGGATGTGAATCCAGATCTGAAAGGCGGAATTCGCTCTCCCGCCTGCCATCCCAGACGTGAGTGCAGTCAATCAGCGGGACCTGCTCCGCCGCGAGGGCTCGCCGGGTGGTCGCCAGGTTGCCGGGAGAGCTGACGTCCAAAGTGCGTAGTGCGAGGGTCGCCACCGGTGCTCCCACCCGGGACCCGAGCTCCCGGGCCCAGCGAAAGAGCCGGCGATCCACGGCTCCCTCGACGAGTCGGAGATCGGACGTGTTCCCCTCGAGACCCGACCCGATGCCGACGCGCGCCAGTACCCGGGTAAGCCCGGAGTCCGGGATCGGGTACCCGAGCTCGACGGCATGGGAGATACTCTGTTGGAGAAACGCGAGATCGAACGGGTGCACCGTCAGCACGATGAGATCCGGCGAGAATCGGAGGCCCTGCATCTCGACGCGCAACACCTGCTGGGCCAGACTGGAGCCCGGCACCGCGAAGTTGAGCACCTCAACGCGCTGATGTACGGCGCGTGCTACCGAATCCAGCTTCGCCTCGACCAAAGAAGCGAAGACCTCGTTGTCGGCAACGCCATCGCCCGCGACATCCGACGGTCCGAAGACAGCTATCCGGTACGTGCGCGGGGGCTTTGCCAACGCCCGCTCATGGTCGCGCATGCCCCATGCATTGGTGCTGAGTTCCGCTCCAGCGAACACCGTCCTCTTTGAAGCCGGCCAGTCGGAATGCAGGAAATCGCGCCGCGGGGTAAGGAAGCTCCACTCGCGTTCACGGTGGAGTCGCGGCCCCCAGGGCACGGCCGTCGCCCCATTGCCGTCGGAGCCGGTCAACGCTTCATAGTACCCCAACTGCTCCGAGGCCATCGTGACGGCTGTCCACCCCCGACCCTGAAGATGGTCCACCGTCTCGCCGAGGCTGAGGGGAAGACGCGTTCGGATGGCCGGCGCACTGACGGCCAGGAGGCAGCCCATCGCAGCCACCCTCCCGGCCGCTTTCCGGACCGCGACGGCGAGCGACTCCGATGCGGCGGCCGGGGGCTCGAGCTTCGGAGCGCCCCAGCCGAAACCTGCCAACGCGACCGCCGGCACCACCAGGGCCAGCAGCACGTACCAGGTTTCCGGAGTCGAGTGGCGGGCCTGGGTCCACATGAAGAGCCAGGTTGCCATCGAATGCCCGTTCCACAGCGACCACAGCACCGCGATCAAGCCAAACGTCGCCACCGTGCTCACCCCGCGAGCCAGGCTCCAGGACCGGTCGGTCTTGCGCACGCGGCCGCGACGGGGCCGGTGTTCCCAGAGCGTCGCGCACAGCACGAGCACCGCGAACCCCCCCCAGAACGCCATGTCACGCTTGGCCAGAAGGCCGCTACCCCGAAGCCAGTAGAACTGGTATCCATGGAGCAGCCAAGTGACCACAAAAACGATGCCTGTCGCGGCCAGGATGGCGAACGTGTTGCCAAACCGGCGCAATGCGAAGAAGCTGGGATAGTACGCCAGCTTCATCATGAAGTCCTTCCAGTAGATGTTGATCCGACGCCAGAAGTCGTTGGGGCTCGACGCCAGGTAGTAGAGATGATTGGTCTCGGGCAGCCGAAACCCGTAGAGGCCGAGCACACCGATGATCAGCCAGAATTGTCCTGAGATCTTGATGTACAGTAGAAACGTGGAGACGACGTAGACAAGCAACTCGCGCAGGTCGTTCACGTACAGTCCGTCCAGCGCGAATCCGTAGTACACCACGCGATACACGAGCAGGTGGACGATGCCCCGCAACATGAGATGGACCGCACGCTCGTAGATGCGAAACCGGTCCGCGTCGAAATGGCTGCGAACGAACGTCTTGTAGTCCACCACCGGGAACAGCGGGTAGCAGACGTTCGGCAGCATGAAGAGATACGCCGTAGCCCAGGCGAGGCCCGGCGGCGCTTCGTGGTGATGAAGAGCGAGCAAGTACAGGGCGAGCCGGAACATGAACATCGAGCCCAGCACCGGCAGGACGAGCACCGGCAACCCCCCGAGCACCGACGAACGGTGCAAGACCATCAGCGCCACGGCCAGGAACAGGAGGATCCCGGCTCGCACCTTGAAGCCGAGGGGAAGGTGACACACTCCGATCAGCACGTATCCAACGCCGACGAGGACCGCACCGGCCGCCAGCCCGAGCACTGCGACGACCGAGGCGAGCGAGAGCAGACCGAAAAACATGAGTCGGTGTCGCGGCGGGAGAGAGGCGTGAACTACGAACCCGGCAATGGCGCCGATCAGAAGAAAAAAGATGGTGCGGTTCTCGAGCTGGAAGATCCACACCACGAGGAGCAGACAGAGCAGTTGGCCGACCACCAGCATCAGTCGAAGAGCGGCGTTCCCGCCGCCGACCGTGCTGGCCTGGGCTGCCGACGCTGGCGTCGGCTCGGTCACAGTCTCAGGCTCCGCGCGATCAGATTCCGTTGCATGTCCGAGGTTCCAGAGAACAGCGTGCTCCCCACGGCATCTCGAAGATCGCGCTCGGCCTCGTATTCAACTGCGTATCCGTAACCGCCGCGAATCTGTACGGCGTTCAACCCGGATTGCACCCAGGCCTCGCTCACGACCAGCTTCGCGATCGCCGCGGCGGTTCCCGGATCACGGTCGCTCTGCTTCGCCCACACGGCCCGATAGAGGAGGAGCCGTGCGGCTTCCAAGCGAACCTTCATGTCCACCAGCCGGTGCTGGATGGCCTGAAACTGCGAGATGGGGACGCCAAACTGGCGCCGCTCGCGCGCATAGGAGACGGAGTCTTCGAGCTGGCGTTCCATGGCTCCCAACGCGTTGGCGAGAATACAGCCGCGCTCCCACTCCATCGAGTCGTTGAAGACCTGCGCCCCGCGTCCTTCGCGACCCAGGCGGTTCGCGGCCGGGACGCGACAGTCCTCCAGCACGAGCTCGGCCATCGGAGAGGTCCGCAGCCCCATCTTGTGAATCGGCCGCCCCACGTGGAACCCTGGGGTGTCTCGTTCGACGATGAAGCCCGTGATGCCGAGGGGGCCCTTGCGGGGATCCAGCGTCGCGAAGACCACGAATACGTCGGCCACGGGCGCCTCGCTGACGAACGTCTTGGTGCCGTTGAGGACGTAGTCTTCGCCGCGTCGCTCGGCGCGGGTGCGGAGGCTGAAGGCGTCAGATCCGGAGTCCGGTTCGCTCATCCCGTGAGCGCCGATCCACTCGCCGGTGCACAAGCGGGAGAGAAAGCGTCGCTTCTGGTCGTCGGTGCCGAACCGGTGAATCGGCATCTGCACGCTCCACATCTGCGCAGCGATCGCGAACAACAACCCATTGTCCCGACAGGCGTAGCCGAGCGCCTCCAGCGCCTGAACGGCGCTCAGCGCGTCCCGGCCGCCGCCGCCGTATTCTTCCGGGAAGGGGAGGCCCTGAATGCCGAACTCGCCGCAACGCCGCCACAGCTCCCTCGCGAACGCCCCATCTCTATCACGCCCGATCACGTCATCGCGCAGAGACCTCCGTGCGAACTCGATCACCGCTTCTCGAAACGCGGTTTGCTCCGCAGTCCAAGCGAACTCCATCTTCACCTCACTGAGCGCGCTTGCGCTGAAGGATGGCGTCGATGGCGGCCAGCGTGTCGAAGTGCGCCGGGTCCACCTCGTGTGCCTCGAACTCGACGTGAAACTGCTGTTCGAGAAACATGACCAGGTCGAGCAGCCCGAGGGAATCGACGATGCCCCCGGTGATCAGAGGAGTAGTCGGGGTGAGCCGGGCGGGATCCTCACCGGCCAGGAAGTGATCCAGGATGAACTGTTTCACGGCCGGCATGGATGTTGGCTCAGTCATGTCACTCTCCGTTGAGCAACGAGTCGCCAAGCTTGCCGACGAAGAAGCACCGTGTCGACGCCGCCTCCACAGTACCCCTCGCCGAGCCTACGGGCGGGATCAATACGGCCGAGGCGCAAGGCCACGACTCGAAGGCACTGAGCACGGCCTTGGCCCGAGTCGTGCTCGGCCGGGCAGCCCGTGCTGCGATGCGAGTGTCTCTCGCGACACTGGTTCAGCCCGATCACTGAAGCACAGCGCGTTCTGGAGGCGCGGCGGCGAGACTACAATACGGAGCGGCTCCACAGCAGCTCAGGGCACTGCTCCCCTCCGCAGCGGCTGGCCGGAGGATGCCGAACCCCGATCGACTCGCTCTCTACCGCCCCTGACCGTCCGGAAACGGGGAGATCCGCCCTCGTCGCGACCCTCCGATTCTATCCCGGCTCATTCGTGGGGGTAACGTCAGGCCGATCCGCCGGAACGTCCGCCCCGAAGCGCCGAACTGCTTCGCGATGGCCCGCATGCCCGGCCCGCCGCAGAACAGGACCACCTTCACGTGGCGCTCTCCGCGAGGGCTCGCATCAGGCGCGCGCCGCCGCCGGCGTCCGCCAGCGCAGCTCACCGTCGAGCTGCCCCTCGCCCTGCAGCTTCTGGATCTGCTTGATCCGCAGGTACCGATCACCGAGGAACTGCTCGCGCGTGAGCCCCGCGTCGCGATACGCGGCGTGGAGCTGCGCCACGCCGCGCTGCACCGTCCACTGCGGTTGGAACTCCGGGAGCGTGCGCGCGATCTTGCTGCAGTCCACCCGGTAGCAGCGCGGATCCGGCCCGCCGCCTTCGGCATAGCGGATCCGGCAGCCGGGCACCTCCGCCTGCACCATCTCCGCGATCTCGCGCACGCGCAGGTTGTCGTTGTTTCGGCCGACATTGAAGGCCTGGTTGTGTACCAGCTCCCGGGGCGCGTGGAGCACGGCCATGAAGGCGCGAGTGATGTCCTCAATATGGACGAGCGGCCGCCACGGCGTGCCATCGCTCTGAATGAGGACGTCGCCCGACGTCACCGCGTACCCCACCAGGTTGTTCACCACGATGTCCGCCCGCAGCCGAGGCGAGACCCCGTAGGCTGTCGCGTTGCGCAGGTACGTGGGGCTGAAGTCATCGCTCGCCAGCGGCCGCACGTCCCGTTCGGTGAGCATCTTCGACTCGCCATACGGCGTGATCGGATTGAACGCTGCCTCCTCCGTCAGCATGTCGTCCCCGGCCACACCGTACAGGCTGCACGAGGAGGCGAAGAGCCAGCGCGGCACCCCCGCGCGCTTGGCCGCCTCGGCCAGGCGCACCGAGGCGCGGTGGTTGATCTCGTACGTGGTCTCCGGATTGAGGTTCCCCAGCGGGTCGTTGCACAGCGCCGCCAGGTGGACTACGGCGTCGAAGCCGCGCAGGTGCTCGGCCTTCACGTCCCGCAGGTCCATGCGCAGCGAGCGCACGTCCGGCACCGCCGGCCCGAAGGTGCATGCCTCGTACAGGTAGGTGTCGAGGCCGGTCACCACGTGACCCGCCGCCTGTAGCATCGGGACCATAGCCGACCCGATGTAACCGTTGTGCCCGGTGATCAGGATCTTCATGAATTTGCTCCAGATACAAGGGGCGGCGCGCCGGAACGGGGCGCGGAAGCCGCAGGCCGCCGCGGCGCTCCCCCCTCAGTTGCAGCTTCCGTGCCGGGGGCGGGGGCGAGCAGACCGGCGCCCCGGAGCGCCTCCGCCGCCCGCCGGATGAGCGGAAACGGCATCTCCGCCCGCACCGCGATGTCCAGGAGCGTGTGGTCGCCGTCGGAGTAATTCAGCACCCAGAGCAGCGCCATCTCGAATCCCGGCGGCGAGATCCCCCCCGTGTTGCCGTACAGCCCGCGCCGCCCGAGCTGGGGCTCGCAATGGGGGTTCAGGTTGACGAACGCCGCATCGTGTTCGAGAACCTCGACGATCGCGAGCGCCTTGGCGAGAGAGTCCTCGAGTGCATCGGATCGCACGAACTCGACGTTGTCGGCGGACGTGTGGTACTCCGGGAAGCGCCCGTTCGGCGTCCGCGTGAGGCACCCCACCGCGAGGTTGAATCCAGGAGAGCAGTATTGCCGCTCGTCGTACCCGTAGGGCACGAAGTCAAGCAGCTCGTGTTCACCTCCCTGCCGCAGGATGTGGGCCGCGGCGCGATCCACCAGTGCGTCGCCGCGCCGGGTGCGCTTGTAGGTGGAGTGGCCCGGGTCGCCCAGACAACTCAGCACGAGTCCGTGACGGATGCGTCCCACCGCCTCCGCATTCCGCGCGAGCCACGTGATGGAGCCGATGGCGCCCGGGATGAAGAGGAACCGCATGCCGTGGCGGCGCGGCGCGGCGCTGAGGCGGCGAGCCAGCCAGACCGCGACGGCCATCCCGGCGAGATTGTCGTTGGCTAGAGAGGGATGGCAGCAATGGCAGGAAAACAGGATCTCGTCCGGTGTCTCGCCCGGAAGGAACAACTCGCCGTAGGTCAGATGGCCGGGCTCCAGCGTCGCATCGATGCAGACCTCGTACTCGCCCTCAGGCAGCGCTTCAAGCGCGCGATGGCTCAAGCAAAAACCCCACGCCTCCGCATAGTAGGTCGTGCGGTACGGTATCAGGTCGGGTTGCGCGGGAAGGGTGTGGAGGTGCGGCCGCAGCTCGGCGAGGGTCATGCGCCGCCGCACGGGGACGCTGTAGTTGACCACGTGGAGGTTGTGCTCGCGGAAGTCGATCACGCGGCTGCCATCCGCGTCGGCCACCCACGCGTCCCGAATGTTCCACTCCTTGGGCACCGTCCAGTCGAACACGCGCGTCCCGCTCGGCACTTCGTGCAGTTCAAGCGGCACCAGCTGTTGCAGCCGGCGGAGCGTCGTGCGCATCCCTTCCCCGGTGATGCTGCGGCAGATCGGGTAGAGCTCCGTCACCAGCGCGTGCATCGCCGCGCCGCTGCCGGCCTCGGGCCGGTACGGCGCCGTCATAGGTCGCGCCCCGGCACGTAGTCCGGGTAGTGGGCGTCCCGCTCGTGGAGGATCGGATTAGTGACCGGCCAGGCGATCCCGAACGCCGGGTCGTTCCACCGCACGCCGCGGCCGGCGGCGGGCTCGTAGTACTCCGACATCTGGTAGACCACGTCGCTGTCGTCGACGAGCGTGACGAAGCCATGCGCGCAGCCGGCGGGGATATACAGCGCCCGGCCGCTTTCGGCCGTGAGCTCCACCGCGAAGTGCCGGGCGTGGGTCGGGGACCCGGGACGCAGGTCGATGATCACGTCCCAGATCGCGCCCCGGCTGCAGCGCACGAGCTTGACCTCCTCGTGCGGCGCCGCCTGCCAGTGCATGCCGCGCAGCGTGCCCCGACGCAGGTTGCGCGACATGCTGCACTGGACCAGCCGCGTGTCCAGCCCCTGCGCCTCGAACTCCTGGCGGCACCACGTCCGGGCGAAGAACCCCCTGGCATCCTCCCGCCGATCAAGATCCACCAGCCAGGCCCCCGCTAGCGGGGTCGGCGAGAAGATCACGGGTAGATCCGGGTTTCGGGAATCGGGATGATGAAGCGGCCACCCCACTCCCGGACGAAGGCGAGCTGACTCATGATCTCGTCTTTGAGGTTCCAAGGCAGGATCAGCACGTAATCGGGCCTGGCCTCGCGCAGGCGGTCCGGCTCCAGGATCGGAATGTGGGTGCCGGGGAGGAACTTGCCCTGCTTGTACGGGCTCCGGTCCACGGTGAAGTCCACGAAGTCGGTGCGGATGCCGCAGTAGTTGAGCAGCGTGTTTCCCTTGCCGGGCGCCCCGTAGCCGACAACGCGCTTCCCCTCGCGCCGGACCCGGGTCAGCAGCTCGAGCAACTTGCGCTTGGTCTCCCGGACCCGCTCCTCGAACGACGCGTAGTAGGCGAGGGTGTTCACCCCCGCCGCCAGCTCGCGCGCGCGGAGCTCCAGCAGGCGCGGAGTCAGTGCCCGGCTCGACTCCTCGCTGTGCCGCGCATAGATCCTCAGCGAGCCGCCGTGCGTGGGCAGCTCTTCCACGTCGAACAGCGTCAACCCATGCGCGGCGAAGATGCGCTCGGACGAGTATAGCGAGAAGTACGAGAAGTGCTCGTGGTAGACGGTGTCGAACTGGTTCTCGGCCACCAGCCGCTCGAGGTGCGGGAACTCGATCGTGATCGTGCCGCCCGGCGCCAGGAGGATCTTCAGCCCGCCCACGAAGTCGTTGAGGTCGTGCACCTGCGCGAGCACGTTGGCACCCAGGAGCAGGTCGGCACGCGGTCCGCTGACCACCATCTCCTGGGCCGTCGCCCGGCCGAAGAACTTGACCAGGGTCGGCACGCCCTTCTCCACCGCCACCTTCGCGACGTTGGCCGCCGGCTCGACGCCGAGCACCGGGATGCCGCGCGCGACGAAGTACTGGAGGAGGTAGCCGTCGTTGCTCGCGACCTCGACAACGTGGCTGGAGGGCGTGAGGCCGAGCTGGCCGATCATCTGGTCCACGTAGCGCCGGCAGTGTTCGAGCCAGGAGTCGGAGTACGACGAGAAGTAGGCGTACTCCTCGAAGATGGCTTCGCGGCTCACGTACTCTTCGAGTTGCACCAGGAAGCACCGATCGCACACCCAGACGTGGAGCGGGTAGAACGGCTCCATCGCGTTAAGTCGGTCCGCACTCACGTAGCTCTCACACAGCGGTGACATCCCGAGGTCGACCACCGTGTGGCGGAGCGGTGTCCCGCAGAACCGGCAGGTGCCCGGCAGCGCAGCGCCCGCCGCAGCGGCGGGCCACGGCGCGGCGACGCCTGCGACCGAGGTGACTGGCATGGCTGGTGTGTTCCTCGCCTCGTGTTACGCGCAGAGCACAGGTTGTCGGCGCGAGTCGCGGAGGATCCGCAGCTCCGAGCGTAGTCCGGCCGCCCGGCGGCATGGAGAATCGATCGAGCGCGTAATGTCGAGCTTCGGCGCCACCGGCACAAGGCCTCACGGTCCCTGCCGGTGGGCTGCGTCGCGCCCGACGTCGCGCGGGGCGCCACCACGCTGCGCACGCGCGTCCGGACGGGCGACGCGATCAGCCGCCGGGAGCGCGGAAGTTGAAGATCGGGCTGTCCACTACCAGCAGCCAGTCGCCGCCACCGGGCGGCGTCCAGGTCCGCGTGCCGCTGATCGGGTAGGTCCCGATGAGGGTTGCGGCTCCCGTGCCGGGGTTGACCCACCAGGCGGTCATCGTGCCACCGGCCAGGCACGCGCCGCTCACCGTGACGGCGCGGGACGAGGGGAGATAGGCGATGAGCGAGGAGCTGTCGGCCGCGCACGCGGCGGTGGCGTAATCACCCCCACCCGGGCTGCCGTACCCTGCGGTCAGAGCGACATGTGCAAGGTCCGGCACCAGGCTGTACCAGTGCCGCGCGGTCAAGAGCTTCTGAAAATGACCCATGTTCTTCGAACCCTGGCTGCCCAATGCACCACGCCAGTCGCTCGTCCCACATGCGGCTGCAGCAGGAGTGGCTCCAAAGCCCCAGATTGGGCACGCGCCGAAGACGTGCCCGAAGCCGCCGGAGAGCACCGTCCAGTAGGACTGAGCCCGCAGCGCCTGGGCCCCCGCCCCTCCGTTTTCGTAGAGCGCCTCGATGAGATAGAAGGGAAGGGTCGGCGCATAGGCGTAAGCGGCTTGCCCGTAGGTGTACTCGAGGCCAGGGGTGTAGGTGTCATTGACCGTGAGCCAGGTGGCCCCGCTCCACGGTGTGATCGCCATCGTCCCCCGGGCGTTGTGCGCCGTGAACGGGTGGCGCGTGTCCACCGACCGGATGCCGTTCACCACGTCCAGCAGCTTGCCCCGGACGGACGAGGGGTCGGCATCGCCGCCGATCACCCACATGATGTTGTCGTAGCTCGCGTAACGGTTGCCCAGGTACCGGCCCCACGCAGTCATGTCGGCGTCGCTCGCCGCCTGCATCTCCGCGCACCAGCCCTGGTCGCCACAGCCAAACCCGAGATACGTGGGGGCAAGCAGCACCAGAATCCCCTTCTGCGCCGCCGACTGGATGATGTGGTCCGCGTGCGCAAAGTACGCCTCGCTCGGGGTCGCGAAGACCTTGCCCGTGAACGGCTTGAGGCCGTAGATGTCGGCCGGCGCGCTGTCGCTGAAGTAGTGCTCGATGAGATTCGTCAGAATCGCGCTGAAACCGAGCTGCTGCCGGTTGGCCAGATAGGCGTCCGCGTCCTGGTCCGACAGCTGCGCAATGAGCGACCAGGCCGCGTCGCCGACCAGCAGGAACGGCGTCCCGTTCTGGTCGACCAGGTACCGGCCCGTCGGCCCGACCTTGAGCGGATAGACGTAGCGGCCGGGCGGCGGTGTGGCGCCCACGGTGACGGTCGTGGACTGGCTGGCCGTACCCCCGGTGCCCGTGCAGCTCAGCGTGTAGCTGGTCGTGCTCGCCGGCGCCACGCTCTCGGAGCCGCTGGTGGCCCGGGCGCCCGTCCAGCCGTCGCTCGCCCTACAGGCGGTCGCGTTGGTGGTGGTCCAAGCGAGTGTGCTCGTCTGCCCGGACGCGATGCTGCCGGGATCGGCCGTCAGCGTGACCGTCGGCGGGGGCGCGCTCACGGTGGGATGCCCGCACGCGGCGGCCGCGCCCACGACGATGGCCAATCGGCGAAAATACCGCATGGCTCAGGCCGTGAGCCTCAAGCCGCGGAGCCACTTCACGAACTCGCTCCACAGCCGCGCCCGGTCCCACCGTGCCAATCTCAGCGCGCTCCGATATGCGTGCAGCTTCTCGCCCAACGCAATCGGGGCGCGCGTGATGCTGATCATGTTATCGATATGGCGTCGCGCGCGGATAAGGGTCATGGGCTTCTTGGCGCTCGGGTCGTAGATGAGCTGCAGCTCCATGGGCGTGAGCGTCGCCGTGAACGTCCCGGTGCTCTGCCGCCGGAAGAGCAGTACCTCAGGAACGAGCTGTAACTTCCCGTACAGCGCGAGTTCGGCCATCAAGGCCATGTCGCCGGAAGGATACGGGCGATCAAGCCGCGTGAGGCGCAGCGCGTCGAGCCGAATCACTCCGCACTGCGCGTTGTTCAACGCCATCAGCATGGCGACGCGCGTGAAACGCTCGCTCGGCCGATCCTGGTCGAAGATCACATCGCCGCCGTAGACCTCGATGGGCTGCTCCTGTTCATTGACCAGCTGGGTGAGCCCGTGACAGAGGACGATGCCCGCGTCGGCCTGCATCTCGCTGACACACCGCTCCAGCATGGTGGGCGCGCAGTAGTCGCTCGCGGAAGCCCACTTGAAGAAGACGCCCCGGGCCGCATGCACCACCGCGTTCCAGTTCCGTGGAGCGCCGATGTTGACCGGCTGGCGGATGTAGCGGACCCGTCGATCCTTCCGCAGGTACTCCTCGCAAATCGCCTGCGTCCCATCGGTCGAGGCGTTGTCTGAGATGATCACCTCGAAGTCGGTGAGGGTCTGAGCAAGGAGGGAGTCGAGTGCGCGAGCCAGGAAGCGCTCGCCGTTGAAGACCGGAACGCCCATGGAGACCAACGGGCGGCGCGAGGGGCTGGTGGCCGAGGCAGTCATAGCGGGTCCCGCCCGTGCGGCGTGTCGAGCGCGCAGGCCTGGCGTGCGGCGGGCCAGGACCTGGGCTAGACGACAGTCAGCGGCACGGCCGGATGCCGCCGCTGACCCCGCACGCAGGCCCAGTATTCATCGGCGATGCGATCCAGACAGGGCGTGGCACTGGGCATGGCGCGGGACTCCAGCCGCCTCACGACGCCCAATTCCATCAGGGTGCCCGCCAGCGCGACTTCGTCCGCGACCAGCAGCTCGGTGCGGTCGATCGGGCGCCGCTCGAACGGAATGCCAAGGGTGCCGCACAGCGCCTCGACGATATTCACCGTGATGCTCTCGAGACATCCCTCGTGCGGGGGTGGAGTCACGACCCGCCCGCCGCGGACCATCAGCACGCACGAGCCGGTGGCCTCCGCCACCCGGCCCCACTGGTTGAGGAGAATCATGTCCCCGAAGCCCTGCCGACGCCCCTCGATGCGCGCGAGTCGTCCGATCTGGTAATTGGCGGCGGACTTTATCCGGGCTGGCAGCCCGGTGTCGAGGGGCCGCTGCCAGGTGCTGACGCCGATCTCGATCGGCGCCGGCTTCTTCTTGTCCTGGTGATAGCAGGTGATCACTAGGTCGGTCACCGTGTCCTCGCCCCAGTGACCTTCGACGGCGAACAACGTCGGACGCAGCCAGAGGTCCCGTTCCTTCGTCAGCAGCTTCCTGACCAGCGTCAGACACGCATCCCGAAACTCCTCATACGCCATCGAGAAGGGCAGGTGCTGGAGCAGCGCGGACCGGGTCAGCCGGCTGTAGTGCTCGTGGAGTGCCAGGAGTGCAAACTCCCCGCCGTCGTATCTCCAGTAGCCCTTGATCCCCTCGAAGACGCTGATGCCGCGGATCAGGGCCTCGGCCCCGACATGGATGGTCGCCTTGTCCCACTCCGTGAGGCGCCCACCCATGTAGACGAACGGTGGCTTCTGCAGCACTACCATGGTCGGTGCTCCTCCTCACGCTGTCGCAAACGGTCGGGCGACCACGAAGGTACGGAGGCGGCTTCGCGGCCGTCAACTCGCGCCGGGAACCCTGAAGGTGAACGCGCGGCTGTCCACGCCACCGTTCGTGGGAGCGCGGCGCTCGAGCTGTCGTGGTGGCCGCAAGTGAGGACGCACCGACCAGCGCTCAAAGAGGCAGGGGTCCGGGATGGAGCGCCGAGACGGTTCCCCCGAGCGTTCCGCCCCGCAGATCCGCGATCAGACGCCACGCGCCGGCAACCAGAGCCCTCCATCAGCCGCCACTGAACCGGCGCAGCCGAATGCCGCGCAGGCGCGTCGCGTACTCCTGCCGGTCGCCGCTCGAGAAGCCGATGAACCACGCGCCGGCGGCGGCCACCGGCAGGGCGGCGGCCACGCCCGCGAACAACATCAGCAGGCTGTGGGCCGCCCACGTGTGCTCGATGACGACGGTCACCGCGGTGAACGGGATCATCGCGCTGATCGGACGCAACCAGATGCGCCCCCAGAGATCTCGAAGCCGGGTGCCGAGCAGGCGCCGCAGCACCCAGGGAATGACGAGGGTAGTGGTCACGAGATTCGGCACCGTGGTGCCCAGCGCCACTCCCTCGATTCCCCATACGCGAACCCAGTAGAGGCTGAGTCCGAGGTTGATGACGCCCTCTGTCAGGTAGAACGGCACGAGCAGGCGGTGGCGGTTCAAGCCGATCGTGGCGCCAGCAACCACCTGCCGCGCCGCCGCGAATGACAGAGCGACCGAGAGGATGGTCAAGACCTGTCCTGAGGGACCGGCGTAGCTCGGCCCCATCCACAACCCGAGAAAGGACTGACCTCGGACGATGAACGTCACGGTGATCGGCAGCACGACATACGTCGCCTGTGCCGCCGTCCTCACGATCACGCGTTCGAGCTCGGCTGATTCGCCGGCGCCGTCCAGCGCGCTCGCCCGCGGGGTGATCGTCTGCGAGAGGGCGCTGAGGATCGCGCGGGTGTAGTCGGTGAGCGACGCCGCAATGGCAAAGAAGGTGATCATTGCGACTGGTAGGGCCGTGCCGATGACGACGGAGTCCAACGAGAAGATCAGCAGGCCGGACACCTGCAGCAGGGTCGAGAAGATGCTGAAAGTCATGATCGTCGTGATCCGGGTGCGATCGACGCCGCGCAGTCGGAGCTTCAATTGCGGATACAGTCTGCGGGTGATCGCGTACTGTGTGGCTCCCAGCAACAGGGTGGCTGCGAGCTGGACGAGCGCCAGTCCCAGGAGGCCAGTGCCAGCGTACAGGGCGACGACGATGGCGGCGGTCCGGATGACGCCGACGACGATTTCGGTGATGCTGCTGAGATCGAATCGCTGCATCGCCGTTACCGTGCCGCCAAAGACCCCGCTGATCAGCGACGCCGCGATGTTGAGACCACCTATCAGCACCACCGCGCGGGCCACTGGAACGATGCCTGCCGGTATCCGGAAGATGCGCTCGACAACCGCGGCGATGACGGCTGATATGCTGAGAGCAAGCAGGCCGGTGGCGCCGAAGATCACCAATCCCGAGGAGGCGATCCGGCCAGCTTCGTCGTCCTCACGGCGAGCGTGATGGCGCGCCACATAGCGCATCACCGCGCCCCGCACGCCCAGATCGAGGAGGCCCATGTAGCCGACCAGCGACCCCAGGAGCACCCAGATCCCGTAAGCCGTGTTGCCCAGTCGGTGCACGATGAACGGGGACAGGAAGAAGCTGACGCCCACGTTGAACGCAAACGCGAGCCACATGACGACGACATTCCGTCCGGTTCGAGGCCGGATGACGCGTCGATCCGTGGATGACGTCACGCCAGTATGCGAAGCCCGTCCGCCGGACGACCCATGCTCGGCGGGCAGACTGCTAGGCCGGGAGCGCGCACATCATGAGCAGCGAATCGCGGCAGCTCGCGTCACGGCCGGAAGACCAGCTTGCGCCCGAAGAAGGCCTCCGCGAAGCCCGACGGCGCGCGGCACTCCATGCCGCGCAGCCGCATCAACCCGAAGAACACGCCCTCGCCGAACCAGTCACGGTCCCGCTGGGTCGCGAAGGCGCGCAGCAGGAACCCGACCTTGCGGCGCGCCGCGCGAGCGGTGACGGGCGCGTACAGGTTCGGGGTAGACAGGTCCCCGTCCCACTTGGGGATCTCGTACTCCACGACCACCTGGCGCCTGAACGTGTTCCAGGCGAGGTCGGACAGCACGCGGTGATCCTGGTGGCGGTCGTCCCGGAAGTGGGTGAAGATCAGGTCCGGCCGGAAGCGGGCGGCCAGGGCCTCGAAGGCCTCCTTGATCGCGGTGAATTGCGCGGGAAAGTGGGCGTCGCGAAACGCGTGCCGCACGAGGCGCCGGGCGCCGTCCTTGCCGAGAAACAGCCGCGCGCTGCGGGAGGCCTCCTCGGCGCGGCGGTCATCGCCGCTGAAGACCGCCCAGCGCAGGTCCGCCGCCTGCCGGACCAGCTCGAGCACGGTGGCGCCGCAGCCGATCTCGATGTCGTCCGGGTGCGCGCCCAGGCACAGCACCCGCAGCGGGCCGCGATGCGGCAGCGTCAGCGGCAGCGGACCGTGCTGTTTGATCTGACGTCCCACGTGGCTTCACCGCGTTCGAGGGGAAGGCTCGGGCTCCAAAGTATGCGCGCCGGACCCGAAGCAGGTCAATCGGCGACGCGTTGAGCAGGCCACATGCCGGTGGCGTCGCGCACGCCGCGCCTTTAGACTTTGGCCGTGATTCGCCACCACTTCACCGTTGACGTCGAGGAGCACTTCCAAGTGCGCGCGCTCGCCCCGTGGGTCGCGCGGGAGCGGTGGGATTCGCTCGAGAGCCGGGTGGCGCGGAACGTGGAGCGTCTGCTGCAGCTGCTCGCCGAGCACGGCGCCCGAGGCACCTTCTTCACGCTCGGCTGGGTGGCCGAGCGGCAGCCGGCGATGCTGCGCGCGATCGCCGCCGCGGGGCACGAGGTGGCGTCGCACGGCTACGACCACCGCCGCGTGGTGGAGTTGGAGCCCGAAGCGTTTCGGGAGCAGGTCCGCCGGACCAAGGCGGTCCTCGAGAACGCGAGCGGGCAGCCCTGCGTCGGCTACCGCGCACCGAACTACTCGATCGTCGCCGGACGGGAATGGGCTCTCGATATCCTCGTCGAAGAAGGCTACCGCTACGACTCGTCGCTCTTCCCGATCACCAGGCCCGGCTACGGCTACGCCGGTGGAGGCCGCGACCCCTACTGGCTCGAGCGGCCCGCCGGCCGGCTGCTTGAGGTGCCCCCGACGACCCTGCGGCGGGCCGGGCTGAACCTGCCGGCCGCGGGCGGGGCGTACTTCCGCCTCCTGCCGCCCGTGCTGGTGCGGACCGCGCTGCGCGACGCCGAGCGCCGTGGGCAGCCGGGGACCTTCTACCTGCACCCGTGGGAGATCGACCCCGAGCAGCCCCGGTTCGAGGTGCCGCTCCTGACGCGGGTGCGGCACTATGGCGGGCTTGCGGGCACCTGGCGCCGCCTGGAGCGCCTGGTCGGTGAGTTCCGGTTCACCAGCATCGCCGAGAGTCTCGGAGCGCTGGGAGCCGCCGAGGCGTGAGCGGTCCGGCCGTGCAGGCGTTCGACGGAGCCCCGGCGGCGTGGGATGCGTTCGTCCGCTCGGCGACCGGATGGAGTCCCTTCCATCTCTGGGGCTGGAAATCGGTCCTCGAGCGGACGCACGGCCACGAGTGCATCTACCTGGCCGCCAGGGGAACGGACGGCACTCTCGAAGGCGTCCTGCCGCTGGTGCGGGTCCGCAGCCGGCTGTTCGGCCATTTCCTCGTGTCCATGCCGTTCGTGAACTACGGCGGCCCGCTGGGGAGCGCGGCGGCGGTTCGGGCACTGGCGCGCGAGGCCGCCCTCCTGGCGGAGCGGGGCGGCGTGAAGCTGCTCGAGCTCCGGAGCCGGACGCCGCTCCCGGTGGATCTCCCCGTCTCGCACCGCAAGATCACGGTGGTGCTGGACCTCCTCGCCGGCGACCCCGACGGCGTGTTCCGGCGCTTCCCGGCCAAGCTGCGCAGCCAGGTCCGGCGGCCGGCCAAGGAAGGGGTGGCGATCCGGTTCGGCCGCGACCAGGTGGCGCCGTACTTCGCCGTGTTCGCTCGCCACATGCGCGACCTTGGCACGCCGACCCAGCCGCGGCGCTACTTCGAGGCGATCGCCGAGCAGTTCGGCGACGACGTGTGGTTCGGATGCGCGTACCTCGGCGAGGTGCCCATCGCCTGCGGCGCGGGCTTCCGCTGGAGCCACGAATTCGAGATGACCTGGGCGTCGGCGCTCATCGCGTACAACCGCCACTCGCCGAACATGGCGCTCTACTGGGCATTCATCGAGCGCGCGGCGCGCGAGGGCCTCACTCTCTTCAACTTCGGCCGCTGCACGCCGGGCAGTGGCACGCACCGCTTCAAGCAGCAGTGGGGCGGGCGCGACGAGCCGCTGCACTGGTACCAGCGCACCGCCGGAGGCCGCGAGGCGCACACACCGTCCCCGGACGACGGCGCCTACCGCTGGGGCCCGAGAGTGTGGACCCGGCTGCCGGTCACGGTGGCGACGGCGCTCGGGCCGTACATCGTTCGCGGCATCCCGTGACCTGGCGCCGGCAGCTGCCCGCCTACTCGCCGCTGTCGTTGCGGGCCATGCTGGCGGGTTCCGGCGGGCTGGTGGAGGGAGGAGAGCGGGCCCGCAGGCGCGTCGTTGAGATGCTGAAGGAACCCTTCGGGGCGAGCGACGTCCTGCTGACCGACAGCGGCACCGGCGCCCTGACGCTGGCCCTCCGAGCGTCTCTGGAGGACGCGGCGGGCGCCGCCGTCGCCCTGCCGGCGTACGCGTGCTACGACCTCGCCACGGCCGCCGACGGCGCGAGCGCTCCGGTGGTGCTCTATGACCTCGACCCGGCGACGCTCGCACCCGACCTCGCATCCCTGACGCGCGCGGTGGCGCGCGGGACGCGAGCGGTCGTGATGGCCCATTGGTACGGCGTGCCGGTAGACCCGGACCCCGTGCGGGCTGTCACGCAGACCGCGGGCGCCATCCTGATCGAGGACGCGGCGCAAGGCGCCGGCGCCACGTGGCAGGGCCGCCCGCTCGGCTCCTTCGGCGACCTGACCGTGCTCAGCTTCGGCCGCGGCAAGGGAACCACCGCGGGCCGCGGAGGCGCGCTGCTGGCGCACGGGGAGGCCGGCAGCGCGGCGTTCGCCCGCGCTCGCGCCGCGCTGAGCCCGGCCGTCGATGGCCGCGGGGAGTACGCGCCGCTCGCGGCGCAGTGGCTCCTGGGTCGCCCCTCGGCGTACGCGATCCCGTCGGCACTGCCGTTTCTGCGCCTGGGCGAAACCCTGTATCACGCTCCCGCTCCGGTACGCGGAATGAGCACGGTGGCAGCGCGCGTGCTCGCCGTGACCCTGCGGCTGAGCGAGCGCGAAGCGGGGATCCGACGGGCAAACGCGCGCCGATTACTGGCCCAGCCGGCGGCGGGCGTCACGTGGGCGCAGGCGCCGGCAGGCGCCGTGGCGGGTTACCTGCGGCTGCCGGCCATCGCCACGCCCGCGACCCGCGCAGCGGCGGTTTCCCTCGAGGCCCGCACCCTCGGCATCATGCCCGGTTACCTGCGGGCGCTGTGCGACCTGCGCGGCTTCGGCAAGCGCGTAGTCAACAAGGGAGACGGCTTCCCCGCCGCGCGGACCCTCGCTGAGCGCCTCATCACGCTGCCGACCCACAGCCTCCTCAGCGAGGGGGATCTCGTTCGGCTGGAGACGTGGCTGGCGCGGAGTTGATCGGCGTCTTGTTGCGTGAACGCAACGAGGAGCCACGATCTCGGCGGAGCCATCCGATCCGGCCATGACGTAGCACGTTGGCTGTGGCCTACTTACGTTTCGAGCCGCACCGTTCCGACCGGGTGCGCGCTTCTTGCTCAACCGGCAGGCCGGCCCTCTTCTTCAAGGTCGCGTGACGGCGAACGAAGACCCCGTTCTCGGAACCTGCACCATCGAAGCGCCGCCAACGCATCCGGCGCGTGGCGGCGGAGCACCGCATCCCGAGGCTCGCCTGGCCGGCGAGCGCCGAACGGGGGCAGTGGCGCGGGGCTTCGCCGGCGCCCATCCGGACGACGTCCACATCTGGCCGTTACGGCTCGACCTGGCTCCGGACGCGCGGGGTCGGCTGGAGACCTTTCTCTCGGTCGACGAGCGGGCGCGGGCGCGGCGCTTCCTGCATGCCAGGGATCGCAACCGCTACGAGTGCGCGCACGGCCTGCTGCGCCTGGTGCTGTCCGTGTACACGGGAGGGCGGCCGGAGGACGTCGCGTTCGAGCGGGGTCCGGGCGGAAAGCCACGGCTGGTGGGCCTTCGAGGCCCGCGCTTCAGCCTCTCGCACTCCGACGGGCTCGGCCTCGTGGCCGTGAGCGCGGGCCGCGAGGTCGGGGTCGACGTCGAGCGGGTGCGTGGGGTCAGCGCCGTGGCCGATCTCGCCCGGACGTGCTTCTCGCCCGCCGAGCGCTCGGCACTGGCTGCAGTGCGCGCTCCGCTGCGGCTCCGGGCCTTCTTCGCGGGCTGGACGCGCAAGGAGGCCTTCCTCAAGGCCGTTGGGGCGGGCCTGTCGAGGCCGCTCGACTCCTTCGATGTCGCCTTGGCGCCCGGTGAGCCGGCCCGACTGCTCCGGGTGTGGGGCGCGCCGGGGGCGACCGAGCGCTGGGCGCTCCGCTCGCTGCGAGTGGCGCCCGGATACGTTGCGGCCGTGGCGGCGGTCGGAGCCCATGTCGCTATCCGATGGCAGCCTTGGGAGATGCTGGCCGCGCTGGTGGAGGCGGCGGACGGAGCGGCGCGTGCCCGAGGGTGCGATCCCGAAGAGCTGTCGGCCGTGTACGCGGCGGCGCCGCCGGCCACTCCGCGCGCGCGTGAGATGCGCGCGCGGCGGTAGGGGCTCACACGTTGTGAGGATCGGCAAGAGAGGGCCATGACCTCGTCTACCTATGAGTCGCCGTGGATGGACGACGAGCTGCGGCTTTACCGCGAGACCGTTCGCCGCTTCATCCAGGAGGAGTTCGTGCCCCACCAGCCCCGCTGGCGCGAGCAGCATCATCCCGACGCCCAGGACTGGCTGAGCGCCGGGCGGATCGGCCTGTTGCTCCCCGACGTGCCGGCCGAGTTCGGTGGCGGCGGCGGCACCTTCGCGCACGAGTGCGTGGTGCTGGAGGAGCTGGCGCGCGCGGGGGTTCACTTCGGGTCCAACGTGCACAGCACGGTCGCGCACTACGTCCTCGCGTACGGCACGGAGGAGCAGCGGCGGGGCTGGCTGCCGCGCATGGCGAGCGGCGAGCTTGTGGGCGCGATCGCGATGACCGAGCCGGCGGCGGGGTCCGACCTCGCCGGCATCAAGACCACGGCCGTCCGCGACGGCGACCACTACGTCCTCAACGGCTCGAAGACCATGATCACCAACGGCTGGCACGCGGGTCTGGTCTGCGTCGCCGTGAAGACCAACCCCGGCGCACCCGCCATGCGGGCCATGTCGCTCGTGGTCGTCGAGACGAAGGACCTGGCGGGATACAGCGTCGGCCGGCCGCTCGAGAAGGTTGGGATGCACGGGCAGGATACGTGCGAGCTGTTCTTCGAGAACGTCCGCGCCCCGGCCGCGAACCTGCTCGGAGCGGCCGAGGGGCGCGGCATGACCCAGATGATGCAGCGGCTGCCGTTCGAGCGCCTCTCGATCGCGGTGGGCGCGGTCGCGATGGCCGAGGAAGCGGTTGCGGTCACGACTCGCTATACCAAGGAGCGCGCCGTGAGTGGCAAGCCGCTCTTCGAGCTCCAGAACACGCGCTTCAAGCTGGCGGAATGCGCGACCGAGGTGCGCGTCGGCCGCGTCTTCCTCGACGACTGCATCGCCCGCTACATCGCCGGCGACCTCGGCGACGTCGGCGCGGCCATGGCGAAGTACTGGCTGACCGAATCCCAATGCCGGGTGGTTGACGAATGCGTCCAGCTGCATGGCGGCTACGGCTACATGACCGAGTACCCGATCGCGCGCATGTGGGCCGACAGCCGGGCGCAGCGCATCTATGCCGGAGCCAACGAGGTCATGAAGGAGCTCGTCGCATGGTCGCTCTGACATCCGTCGCGCGTGCCCCGCGTCCCTTAACGCGCCGGCCGCCCGGCGCAGCCGGAGCGGACGCGACCTGCCGCTCCATACAGGACGCTCGAGCGTGACGCCGGACGCGGGCGCGGATTTGGCCGGCGCCGAGCGGCCTCAGGCTCTCGGCCGATGGAACGACACGGACGCCGAGTTCCCGAACGTGTGCGCGCATGAGCTGCTCGAGCGACAGGCCGCGCGCAACCCGTCGGCGACGGCCGTCGTGTGCGGCGCCCAGCGACTCACCTATCGTGAGCTGAACGAACGGGCGAACCAGCTCGCGCACTACCTGCGGCGTCGCGGCGTGCGGCCGGACACGCTGGTCGGCGTGTCGTTGCACCGCACGCCGCTGATGGTCATCGGCCTGCTCGCCGCCTGGAAGGCCGGCGCGGCGTATGTGCCGCTCGACCCGACCTACCCGCCGGAGCGGCTCTCCTTCCTTGTCGAGGACGCGGCGGTGCGCGTCCTCCTGGCGGATGCGAAGTCGAGGGCGCTCTTCCCCGTCTCCGGGGACAAGCTCGTCTGCCTAGACTCGGACTGGCCGCTCATCGAGCGGGAAAGCCCCGAGAACCCGGCCGCCGGGGCGACGCCCGCTAACCTGGCGTACGTCATCTACACCTCCGGCTCCACCGGCAAGCCCAAGGGCGCGCTCATCGAGCACCGCGGCCTTGTCAACTACCTCTGGTGGGCCATCAGGACCTACGGACTGAAAGCCGGCGATTCGGTCCCCGTCCACTCCTCGATCTCATTCGACCTGACGGTGACGAGCCTGTATCCGGCGCTGCTGGCGGGCGGCCAGGTCGAGCTGTTGCCCGAAGACGTCGGGGCGCAAAGCCTGGTGGCGAGCCTGCGGCACGGGACGCAGCGGGGCCTCGTCAAGATCACGCCCGCCCACCTCGAGCTGCTCAACCAGCAGGTCAGCGCCAGCGAGGCCGCCGGCATCACCCGCGCGTTCGTCATCGGCGGCGAAGCCCTGACGGCCGAAAGCCTGCGGGTCTGGCGGGAGTCGGCACCTCAGACGCGGCTGATCAACGAGTACGGGCCGACCGAGACCGTGGTGGGCTGCTGCATCTACGAGGTCCGGCCCGAGGATCCGGGCAACGGGCCCGTCCCAATCGGCCGGCCGATCGCGAACACCCAGCTCCACGTGCTCGACGAGGCGCTGCAGCCGGTCCCGGCCGGTGCCATGGGTGAGTTGTACATCGGCGGCGCAGGCGTCGCGCGCGGCTACCTGAACCGGCCGGAGCTCACGCGGGAGCGGTTCCTCCCGGACACGTTCTCCGGCCGGCCCGGCGCGCGCCTCTACAAGACGGGGGATCTGGCGCGCTACCGCAGCGACGGAATCCTGGAGTATCTCGGCCGCGTCGACGACCAGGTGAAGGTGCACGGGTACCGGATCGAGCTCGGGGAGATCGAGGCGACCCTCGCGGCCCAGGCGCAGGTGCGCTCCAGCACGGTGCTGCTCCGCGAAGACACGCCCGGCAACAAGCAGCTGGTCGGCTACGTGGTGCCGCACCAGGGCGCGACGCCGACGCCGGAGGACATGCGCCGCTTCCTGAAGGAGCGCCTGCCCGACTACATGGTGCCGGCGCACTTCGTCTTCCTCGAGTCCTTCCCGCTCACTGACAACGGCAAGGTGGACCGCAAGGCGTTGCCGGCGCCCACCTACGAGACCGTCGCAGGGGGGCAGGCGTACGTCGCGGCCCGCACCGAAGCGGAGCGGAAGCTGTCCACCATCTGGGCCGACCTGCTGAAGCTCGAGCGGGTCGGCGTCCATGACGACGTCTTCGACCTCGGCGCGAGTTCGCTGATGGTGGTCTCGGCCGTGTCCCAGATCCAGGCCCGGCTCGGCGTGGCGCTCGACATCCAGACGCTGTTCGAGAACTCGACGGTAGCCGCGATGGCCGCCGCAGTGGACCGGGCGCAGAGCAAGGTCGGCGCCGGCCGGCCGCCGCTGGCGGGCGAGACGGCCCCCGCCCGGGTGGCGACCACGGCGCCGCCGGCGGTGGCGCGAGCGCCCGCGAGCGAGGCGCACGTGGTGCCGATCCGCTTCGGGCCGCCCGGCCACGAGCTGTTGGGCCTGCACCAGCGCCCCTTCGGCGGTAAGGACCGGCGGGCATGCTGCGTCCTGTGCAACCCGTTCGGCCAGGAGGCGGTGCGCGCGCACCGCGTGTTCCGGACCCTGGCCGACCAGCTGGCGCGCTCCGGGTTCCACGTGCTCCGCTTCGACTACTACGGCACCGGTGACTCGGCCGGCGAGGACGAGGCGGGGAGCCTGTCGACCTGGACGGACGACGTGCTGCGCGCCAACGACGAGATCGCCCGGCGCAGCGGCCTGGCACAGGTCACCTGGTTCGGCCTGCGCCTCGGCGCCACGCTCGCGGCCCTCGCGGCCCGAGCGGCGGCCCGCAGCCCAACGGCTCTCGTTCTGTGGGACCCCGTCCTCGACGGGGCGACGTACCTCGCGGAGCTCGCCGACGCGCACGTCGCGGCGCGCAGGGAAGCCTTCGGCATGCGCTGGGGCGCCGAGAGCCGGGTTCGCGAGCTGGTGGCGGAGGAGGCCAAGATCGAGGTGCTCGGTTACCCCCTCACGCCGGACCTCAAGGCGCAGCTGGGCGCCCTCTCGCCCGCGTCGCTGCGTGGCGCGCGGGCGGGACGCGTGACGCTGGTGGGAGCGAGCGCCGGCGACGGCCTGACGGCGCTGCGGGACCAGCTGGCTGGTGCCGGCGTCCGCGCCAGCATCCAGACCATCGGATCCGCCATCACCTGGCTCACGAACGACATGCTGAACGACTCGACGATACCGCAGGACGACCTGCGCACTCTCGTCGGGACGCTTGCGGAGGACGCGTGACGGAACGCTCGGTGACGTTCGGCGCGGACGACGGATTGGTCGGCACGATCACGCTGCCGCAGCCCGAGCATGCGCAGGCGGCGGCCATCGGCCTCGTGCTCTTCAACGCCGGGATGGTGCACCGCGTCGGGCCGCACCGCATCAACGTGCGCCTCGCCCGGGCGCTCGCCAGCCGGGGGATCCCGTCCATACGCTTCGATTTGGCGGGACACGGCGACAGTGCGCGGCCCTCCGGCCAGCACTCGTTCGAGCAGCAGGCGGTCGTGGACGTGCGCGCGGCGATGGACGCCCTGGCCTCCGCGGCCCACCTCGATCGCTTCGCGATCTTCGGCCACTGCTCCGGCGCGTATCACGGTTACGCGGCCGCGCTGGCCGACGAACGGGTGGTGGGGCTCCTGATGTTCGACGCCTACCGGTATCCGACGCTCAAGACGCACGCGTACCACTACCTCAAGGCGCTTCGCCAGCCGCACCTGACGCGGCGGGTCCTCGGATTCCTGCGCCGGGGGGTGGCCCGCGCAGCTCCACGGCGCCACGCCCCCGCCGGCCGCGTCGCCGCGGAGCACCCGGTCCCGGAGCTCGGCCGCGTGAACTTCATCCCGTCCAAGGAGGTCTTCGCCGAGGGCCTCAAGATGCTGCTCGGCCGAGGGGTCAACGTCGCGATGATCTACTCGGGCGGCGAGATCCGCCACTACAACTACCGGCGCCAGTTCCACGACACGTTCGCGCCGTTTGGAATCGCCGACCGCATTACGGCCACGTTCCTGCCGGATTCCGACCACCAGGCCTCGGCGCTGGCCGACCAGGCAGAGCTCATGCGCCTCATCCTGGCGTGGAGCGGCGAGTTGCTCGCGGGCGTGGGCACGGCGGCGGCCACGTCACCGTAGAGCCGGCCGCCTCGAGGCGGTTGGTGCGGTGGCACGGAGCCGCATCGACAATGGAAGCGACAGGGCATTGATGCCGGGAATCGTCGTCGTCGTCTCCGTTGACACGGAGGAGGACAACTGGCGGGCCGCGCGGGCGGACGTCAGCGTGGAGAACATCCGGGAGCTGCCGCGTTTCCAGGCTCACTGCGAGCGGCTCGGGGTACGCCCGACTTACTTCGCCACCTACCAGGTGGCGTCCGCGCCCTGGGCGGCGGGAATCCTGCGCGGCCTGGCCGCCGAAGGGCGGGCTGAGATCGCGGCACACCTTCACCCCTGGAACACGCCGCCCCTCGACGAGCCGTTCGTGCCCCGCAACTCCATGACGAAGAACCTGCCTCCGGCTCTGCAGCGCACCAAGGTCTCCAGCCTGACGCGGGCCATCGAGGAGGGCATCGGCACGCGCCCGACTTCTTTCCGGGCCGGTCGATACGGCCTCGGTCGCGAGACCACGCAGGTGCTGATCGAGCAGGGCTATCGGGTGGACAGCAGCGTGACCCCATGGACCTCCTGGGTGGGCACGGACGAGGGTGCCGACTTCGTCGGCGCGCCGCTGTCGACCTACGCGCTCGACGGCACGACCGATCCCCGTCAACCGGTTCCCGGTGGCCCCTTGGTGGAGGTTCCGCTGTCCTGCGGCTTCACGCGCTGGCCGTTCGAGCGCTGGGACAGGGTACGCGGCGCGTTGGCCAGCAACTGGGCGCGGCCGTTGCGGCTCGCGGCGCTTGCCGCCCGCGCGGGCGTGGTCCGGCGGGTGGTGCTGAGCCCGGAGATCAGTCCGCCCCGCGACATGCTGCGGCTCGCAACACACCTGGTCACGCATGGCGTGACGCACCTGCATCTCACCCTGCACAGCCCCACGCTCCGGCCCGGCCTCTCTCCCTTTGCACAATCACGTCGGGACGTGGAGCGACTCTACGCGTGGATCGACACCTTCATCGATGGGCTCGCGCGCGCGGTGCCCATCACCTTCTCCACCGTCGGCGAGGCGGCGGGTCTGTCGCAGGGCTCCGCGGAAGCTCGCGCGAGCTCGACCGCGCGCGAGCCGGCCCCGGCGCCGATACAGCGTCCCAAGCGGTTGCTGGTCGTCAGCTATCACTGTCCCCCCGACGGGGCGGTCGGCGGGCTACGCTGGGCGGGCTTCTCGAAGTACCTCGTGCGCCGGGGCTGGGAGGTGCACCTGCTGACGGGCTCGACCGCCACCGTCCCGGGGTTGCGGGACGGGGTCCAGATCCACGTCTGTCCCCGGCGCGTCACGTTGAACGACCTGTACAACCGCTTCGCGCGCAGAGCACGCCGTTGGTTGCGGCGGACCGCGGGTACCGCGCCGCAAGGCGGCGATGGCACCATGGTCCCGGCATCCCCGAGCCTCCGGCGCCGGCTCGCGTCGCTGCTGGGGTTTCCCGACCAGAGTCGCGGCTGGATGCTGCGCGCGTCGCGCCACGCGCGCGGCCTGATCCGACGCATGGAGCCTGACGTGGTGGTCACGAGCGGGCCGCCGCACAGTGCGCATGTGGTCGGCGCCCGAGCCTGCTCGCCCCAGCGGGTTCCGCTGGTCGTGGACTTCCGCGATCCGTGGTTCACGGAGCTCTACGCGTCGAAGATCGCGCGGGCCCTGTCCCGTTTCCTGGAACGCAGGGTCTTCGGGGCGGCGCGCGCGGCCGTCGCGAATACCCCAGAGCTGGCGGAGGCCATAGGGGCACGGTACCCATTGCGCAGGGTCAGCTGGGTCCGCAACGGGGTGGACCCGGAGCAGCTGCCGCAGGTGGGCGGCACACGGGAGCCGGGGCTCACGATCGTGCACGCCGGCACGCTCTATATCAGGCGAAACCTCCGCCCACTGTTGAGTGCCTTCCGTGTGCTTCTCGACCGGCACCCGGAGATCGGACCGACCGAAGCGCGCATTCGCGTTGCCGGACACCTGGACGAGGGCCGGAAGGCGGAACTGCAAGCCCAGACGCGCAGCGCGGGACTCGAGGCCTACGTCCATCTGGCCGGCGTCGTGTCGCGCGCCGAGGCGCTCCGCCTGACGGCCACCTCCTCGGCCTCGATCGTCCTCGCGCAGGACCAGAAGGTGATGATCCCGGCCAAGCTCTACGAGCTGGTGGCCATGAAGGTGCCGACCATTGTGATCACAGAGGCGGGCAGCGCCTCGGCGAACGAGGCGCGGAGGCTGGGGGCCTACGTGGCCGCGCCGGACGACGTCGCTGCGCTGGCCGATTTGTTCGAGGACCTGTGGCTAGGAGAGCCGCCTGTCGTGTCGAGCGCGTCGGAGGCGTTCGACTACGGCTCGCTGGCGGAGCGCATGTCGCGGCTGCTGGCGGAGGCTGCCGGCGACTAGCCATCGCCCGTGTGGCCCTGCGGGTGTTGCGCTTTCGCAACAACCGATGCGCGCCGAGTTGCAGGCCGCGGGACCGGGGCCGAGGTAGTCCGGTGGGCTGAGCCGACTTACGTTAGACCGGGCCGACCGCGACTCAGGCGTGCGCTTCTTGCTCAGTCGACATCTCGATTCACATCGTCGAGGCTGTGTGACTGCGAAACCAGAGCTGATACTCGGCATCTCCGCGTACTACCACGACAGCGCCGCCTGTCTGCTCCGCGACGGGGAGATCGTCGCGGCCACCCAGGAAGAGCGCTTCACGCGCAAGAAGGGCGACGCCAGCTACCCGGTGCGCGCAGTGGCCTACTGTCTCAAAGCCGGCGGCATCACCTCCAAAGACCTGACGCGCGTCGGTTTCTACGACAAGCCCATTCTCAAGTTCGAGCGCATCCTCGACACGTACCTCGGCACGGCGCCGGCCGGCTTCCGGCAGTTCCTGATGGCTGGGCCGCTGTGGATCAAGGAGAAGCTGTTCACCGAGCGCGAGCTGCGGGCCAAGCTGGACTACGAAGGCGAGATGTACTTCGCCGAGCACCACGAGTCGCACGCGGCGAGCGCGTTCTTCCCGTCGCCGTTCGAGGAGGCGGCGCTGCTGACGATGGACGGCGTCGGGGAGTGGGCCACCGCGTCGTTCGGCGTGGGCAAAGGCAACGACATCGAGATGCTCAAGGAGCTGTTCTGGCCCGACTCGCTTGGCCTGCTGTACTCGGCGTTCACCTATTACACCGGCTTCAAGGTGAACTCGGGCGAGTACAAGGTCATGGGTCTCGCGCCCTACGGCGAGCCCAAGTACGTGAAGCTGATCTACGATCACCTGATCGACCTGAGGGAGGACGGCTCGTTCCGGCTGAACCAGGAGTACTTCGACTACCTCGGCGGCCTCACGATGACGAACGGCCGGTTCAACGAGCTGTTCGGCGGGCCGCCGCGGGTGCCGGAGACCAAGCTCACCCAGCGGGACATGGACCTCGCGCGCTCGGTGCAGGACGTGTGCGAGGAGGTCATGATGCGGATGGCCCGGACCGTCCACAAGGCGACGGGGCAGGAGAACCTCTGCCTCGCGGGTGGCGTGGCCCTGAACTGCGTCGGGAACGGCAAGATCCTGCGAGAGGGGCCCTTCAAGCGGCTGTGGATCCAGCCGGCGGCCGGCGACGCGGGCGGGGCGCTGGGCGTGGCGCAGCTCATCTGGCACCGCCACCTCAAGCAGCCGCGCACCGTGACGCCCGGCAAGGACACGATGAAGGGCGCCTACCTCGGTCCCTCCTTCAGCGAGTCGGAGATCGAGGCGTTCCTCCGGTCGGTGGCTGGCGTGTTCCACCGGCTCGAGCGGCAACCGCTGCTCGAGGTTCTGGCGCAGCTGCTCGCCCAGGAGAAGATCGTCGGCTGGTTCAACGGGCGGATGGAGTTCGGGCCACGGGCGCTGGGCTCGCGCAGCATCCTCGGGGACCCGCGCAGCCCGCAGATGCAGGCGCAGATGAACATCAAGATCAAGTTCCGTGAGGGGTTCAGGCCCTTCGCGCCGAGCGTGCTGCGGGAGCGGCTGTGCGAGTGGTTCGAGATGGACTGCGACTCGCCGTACATGCTGCTGGTGGCGCCGGTCAAGAAGGAGCGGCAGATCCCGATGACGGCGGAGCAGCGGAGGCTGTGGGGCCTGGACCTCTTGAACGTGCCGCGCTCCGACATTCCGGCGGTGACGCACATCGACTATTCGGCCCGCGTCCAGACGGTCAGCCGCGAGGTAAACCCTGACTACTACGACCTCATCGCGCAGTTCGAGAAGCTGACCGGCTGCCCGGTGGTGGTGAATACGTCGTTCAACGTCCGCGGCGAGCCGATCGTGTGCACGCCCAAGGACGCGTATACCTGCTTCATGCGCACCCACATCGACGCGCTGGTGCTCGGACCGTTCCTGCTGCACAAGGCGGAGCAGCCGGCGTGGAAGGAGACGCAGAATTGGAAGCAGGAATTCCAGCTCGACTGACGCCCTCCGAGGGCCGGAAGTTCGGGCTCACCGTCGGCATCGCGTTTCTCGCGCTGGCGGCGCTGCTGCACTTCTGGCGGCACAAGGAGTCGGCGGCGGCCGTCGCGGTCACGCTGGGAGCGCTGCTCGTCGTGGCGGCGCTCGTGGTGCCCACGCGCCTCGGACCGCTCGAGCGGGCCTGGATGCTCCTCGCGCGCCTTATCTCGAAGGTCACAACGCCGATCTTCATGGGTATCGTGTTCTTCGTCGTGGTGACGCCGATCGGTCTGCTGATGCGGTTGGTGGGCCATCGCGCGCTGGTGCACCCCGAGCGGGACGGGGGGTTCTGGGCGCCGCCTGCCTCGGGCGGGCGCAGCGACATCGAACGCCAATTCTAGGAAGCAATCATGGCCAAGGGCGGGATACTCGCCGAGCTGTGGGCCTTCATGAGGGTCCGCAAGAAATGGTGGCTGCTGCCGATTATCGTGGTGCTCCTGTTGGTGGGGGCGCTGCTGATCTTCGCGCAGGGGTCGGCGCTGGCACCCTTCATCTACACCATCTTCTGAGCGCCGCCGGCCTGGTCAGCGCGCCGGAGCGACGACGATGCCGGGACTCGGGACCCGCGCGCCGCTGCCATTCGGTCGCGTCAGCTGGAAGAGCAGCGCGTTGAGCGTGAGCAGCGTGTAGAACCAGTTGATGTCGAAGATCTGGTTGTAGAAGTACGAAGTGAGCAGGAATCCGAGCATCGCGGATTCGAGCCCGAGTGAGACGTACCGCAGGTCGAGGAGTCCACCGCTGCGCTCCGCCCACGCCTGCACGCGCTTCGCTTTGCGCAGAGCGCGATTGCGCCTGAAGAAGTCCCAGACCACCCAACCGACGATCCCGACGCCGACCAGCCCGAATTCGGAGAGGATCTGGTAGTAGGTGTTGTGCAGCTTCCTGCCCCACAGCGTCTTGGGGTTGTCCGCGTAGTTGCCGCCCACCGTGCCGACGGCGAAGTTGTCGGCCGCGTAGGCACCGATGCAGTTGGGCCCGACACCGAAGATCGGGTGCTCGGTCCACGCCCGCACCGCCAGGTGCCACAGCACCTCGCGGTCACTGGCCGTTCCGTCATCGGTGCTGAAACTCGATGCCATCTCCTGCCAGAAGTTGGAGTAGTTCACCGCGCCCTTCACCTTGTCCGATCCTTTGAAGATGCTCGCCGAGATCACGAGCACAATCACCGCGCCTACGGCGAGGAGGGTGGTCTTGGCCTTGTTCTTCGAGCGCACCCACATCCAGACGCCAACCACGCCCGCCGATAGCACGGCGCCGCGCGCGAACGACGACACCAGGGCGACGATGCAGAGTCCCGCCGTGAGAAACGCGAGTCTCCGCCATTTCTTGCTCTTGATGGCCATGCCCGCGTAGAAGGAGCTGCCGAGACCGAGCACCATCAGCGGCCCGAAACCATCGTAGTTGGCATAGGCGAAGTGCCAATAGACGAGGCCGCTCTTCGCCCCGAGCGCCGCCCACATGGTGTACTGCCCCACCAGGGCCCAGACTATGATCGGCACCGCCTGCTTGGCATTCCGCACCATCGTCAGCGTTGCCAGCGTGATCACGTAGAAGCCGATCACGGTCTTGGCGACGACGAGAGCTTCCCCTTTGATGTACGCGAATGGAACCGAGAGGACCGTGTACGCGGCAAACGCCAGCAACGGATAAAGAAAGCGGCGCGGCCCCTTGATCAGCGTCACGATGAGAAGGATGGCAAACATCGCGGTCGGCACCTTGAGAACGATCTGGGGGCCGAGGCTGGCGATGAACCACTGTGGATCACCGAGAATGATGAACCACATGACGTACAGGAAGAGCAGCGCCCGATCGGTCCGGGCAGCCTTGGACGCGGCCGGCTGACGCGCCACCCGGCCCGCGGCCGGGCGAGGAGGCGCAACAAGCGTTGGTGCTTGAGGCAATGGGATCTGAGTCAGATGCCTACCTCACGGCCGATGACTCGGTGCCGGTGCGATGTGCGGCGCCGCTTCGCGGGGCCCCGCCATGCCGCAAACACGGGTGCGCCCGCCGGGCGGCACCCGGGGCGACCGACGTCCGGGCGTCCGGATAACCTGATATTGCGAACAAATCTCGTGCCGATGCCGGCATGAGCGCAAATGAGTCGGTTCAGGCCGGCAGATGGGCTCCCGCGAGGCTGGGGCGACGCGTGGCCCTGCGGCCCAATATGGCGTCCGCGCAACGCCGGACGCCTGGCGCGGCGCTGACGCGACGCCCGGACACCCCGCACCGGTCATCGCTCCCTGGCAGGAAGGGCATGATGGCCGGAGCGAAGTCTGCCGCCATCGCCCGGTTTCCCTCGGGGGTCAGGTGCACGTCGTCTAGGAAGAGGCGGCCCGGCATCCTGTGGCTGACGAGCCGGACCGGCTGGCCCGCCGCCGCACGTCTCGCGGCAAGTCCTCGGAGACGGGTCGCCAGCGTGTCGCGATAGCGCTGTGTGGTCGCGGCGTCCCTTAACCAGTAATCCCGGGGTGGCATGTGAGAGGGGGCGTCTGGCAGCGCCAACGCCGACGGCGGAGTCGAGAGCAGCAAGGGAACGCCGAGGCGGTGGGCTATGTCGGCGATGCGTTCGAGGTTCCGCTCGAAGTTGTTCGCGGCGTCGGGGTAGGGACCGTGCGTCCCGGCCTGACGACCCCCGGTGCGCCGCCTCGCGAGATCCTCGCGCACGACCCCCGGGAGACGTGCCAGGAACGACAGGTGCTTGAGCCGCGTCCAGAGCGTCGGCCCTCTCCGTGCGACCTCGTCCCGGAGTCTCCGCAGGTCCGCCTCCCAGATGAGGGTGCGCGGGTCGGGATCGCCCAAGCCGGGGTACTTTGCGTTGCGGGCGTCGTTCGCGCCGGCGTTGACCACAATGAGGTCGGGCTGCAGCCGCACGCCGTCATCGAGCAGGCGCTGCCACATCTGGTACGCGTCGTAGCCGTCGTAGGCGAGGTTGACCACCTCTAGGCGCAGGTCGGGCCGGTCGGCCGCCAGAAGTTCGCGCAGGTACGCGTCGATCGTCTGGTTGTCGTTCACGTACCAGCCGTGGGTCGAGGACTCGCCGAGCAGGATAATGCGGAAGGTGCCGGACGGCTTGGGAATCGCCACCTCCGGGCCGCGGAAGCCCTCGGCGTTCGCCGTCGCGCGCGTCCCGTTGGAGTAGAGCAGCACCGCTCCGGGTCGCTGGCGGTATCCGAACGCGCCGTGCGGCTCGATCTTGATCGCGTACGGGTCGACGGCGGCTACTTGACGCGCAAGCCGGTTGCCCGCCGCAGCCAGGGCGCGGAGCGCCCCCTCCGCGAGAACGGCCGCGGCGAGCAGACTGCCCACGAGTAGTGCGGCCGCCGATGCGACCTGCTTCAGCCGGCCCGCCGCCATATTACGGCACCTCCGCGCCGGCGCCGGCCGGCTCGCCCCGGTACAGCCGCTCGTATTCCGCGACCATCGCGCCCAGGTCGTAGTGCAGGGCGGCGCGCCGCCGCACCGCGCTCCCGATCGCCGCCCGCCCGGAAGAGCCCAGGGTCGCGGTGATCGCGTCGGCCAGGAGGTCCGGTCGCGCGGCCGGCACGACCTGCGAGCGCAGGTCCGGGCCCACGATCTCGGCGTTGGCACCCACGTCGGTGACGACGGGCGGGATTCCGCAGGCCATGGCCTCCATGAGGCTCACCGACTCCCCCTCGCTCCTCGAAGAGAGCACGAAGACGTCCAGCAGCTGATAGAACTGCGCGGGCTGGTCCGTCCAGCCGGGCAGGCGCAACAGGTCGCCGACGCCCAGGCGCTCGGCCTGGGCCTTGAGCGCTTCGCGCTGGCTGCCGTCGCCGCAGATGACGACCGCGAAGGGACGATCCAGGCGGCCACGGAGGGCCGCCGCCGCCTCGATGAGGTGCTCGTACGCCTTCACGGCCTCCAGACGGCCGACGCTGCCGATGACCCAGGCGTCGGGCGCCAGGCGCAGTTCGGACCTCAGCCCTTGGGGCGCGGCCCCGGGAGCGAACAGCGCGGTGTCCACCGCGTTGTGCACCACCCGGATCTTGGCGGCGTCCACCCGCACGGCGCTCGCGAGATAGTCCCGGAGCCGCGTCGAGACGGCGACCACCACGTCGGTTCCGGCAGCCGCGCGCCGGTCCAGCCACCGCTGCAGCCATGGGTCGTCGTGCTCGCGGCCGTGCTCGGTGTAGACCACCCGCCGGACGCCGGCGAGCCGCGCGGCCTTCGCGCCCTTGTACCAGGACCCGCTGTGGACGTGCACGACGTCGGCCCGGGTGCGGCGAATGTCCTCCGCCAGCCCGATGGGCAGGAGCATCGAGACGCCGCGCGCCGGCCGCGCCACGATGAACTGGGCGAATCGCTCCCGCATGGCCGCGCCGAGATGGCCGACCCGGCCGCTCAAGGTGATCAGCGAGACCTCGACTGGCGTGCCCTGGAACCGCACGGCCATGGCGGCAACGAGGCTCTCGAGCCCGCCACCGTCGAAGTCGAAGACGACGTGAGTGACGTGGATGGTAGGCTGCTCCACCGGTCGGACTTCGACCTCCGTCTTGGGCTCGGTTCGCTGCAGGGGGATAATAAGCGACGGCCTCGCGGCTGGCACCACGAGGCCGTCATTGTCCCGCTCCGTCGGCCTACGCCGAGGGCGCCCCGAGGGCTTCGCTCACGGGCCGATCCTCCCCAGCGAGCTGACGCCGACGTAGTCCAGGTTGCACTGGCCGCTCGCGCTGTTGCCGCCGTTCAGCGTGCCCATCCACTCGATGACGGCGATCTTGTCGGATGAGGCGCGCTCGCCCGCGTTGATCCGGCCGTTCACCCAGGTGGACTTGTTGCCGCTTCCGTAGTAGTTCACGGTCGAGTGCCCGTTCAGCTCCGGGTACTGGGGCTGGCCGTCCCACCAGAACGCGGCTTCCGGGAAGCCCGAGGCGCCGCCGTTGCGCTGGAAGTCCACCTCGAGGGAATGCCAGCTCCCGTCTATGACCTGCGCCTGGGTGAGCCCGATCGTCGTGATGATCGCCTGGTCCTCCTCGTCCCACCCAACGCAGATAATGCCGTTGCCGGTCGAGCCGTCGATCCACACGCCGCCCTTGCCGCCGCCGCTGATGGACGGGTTGTAGAATCGGATGAACTTCCAGGTCGTGGTGACGCGGTTGGTGAGGCGCATGTAGACCCGCACCCACAGCCGGTCGTAGCTCCCCGGCGCCCCCGAGTACATGTTGGCGCCGCTGTCGCCGCCGGACGGGGAGAACGCGTACTTCGCGGAGTGGGTGCCCTCGTACGCGAAGTCCGTGGCGATGACGGCCCCGGAAACCGAGCCCGCGCCGCCGTCGTTGAAGGGCCCCCAGCTGCCGCTCTCGAAGCCGTAGTTGTTGATGATGTTGGGCGCCTGGAAACCCGCCGAGACGGTGATTGTCGGCATGGTCGTCGAGACCGCCGCGCCGTTGATGGTTGCGCCGATGGTCTGGGCTGTGCCCGCGGCCGTCCCCGTGTACGTAGCCGCGTAGGTCCCGTTGCCGTGATCCACGACGGTCGAGATCGTCCCGGCGGACGTGCCCCCCGTCGCCGCGAACGTCACCGTAGCGCCGCCGACGGTGATGTTGGCGCCCGTCGAGTCCTTCGCCTGCAGCGTGAGCGTGGCCGTGCCGCCGATCGCGATCGTCGCGGGCCCAACCGTCACGGTGCACTTGGTCGGGTCGGGCGCCGCCGTGGACCCCGTCACGGTGACCGTGGGAAGCGTCGTGGTGACGTTCGCGCCGTTGATGGTGGCGTGAATCGTCTGCGCCGTCCCCGCCCCCGTCCCGGTGTAGGTGGCCGTGTACGTCCCGTTGCCGTGGTCCGTCGTGGTCGAGATCGTCCCCGCGGACGTGCCGCCGGTCGCAGAGAACAGCACGGTGGCGCCGCCGCTCGTCAGGTTCGCGCCGGTCGAGTCCTTCGCCTGCAGCGTGAGCGTGGCCGTCCCACCCACCGAGACCTGGGATGGCGTCACCGACACCGTGCACTTGGTCGGGTCCGGCACCTGCGCGGTCGCGGTGACGGTGATCGTCGGCAGCGGCGTCGTCACCGCCGCGCCGTTGATGGTGGCGTGAATCGTCTGCGCCGAGCCGGTAGCCGTGCCGGTGTAGGTCGCCGTGTAGGTTCCGTCGCCCTGATCGGTCGTCGCGCTGATCGTGCCCGTGCTCGTCCCACCGGTGGCCGTGAACACGACCGTCGCGCCACCCCTCGCGATGTTGTTGCCGGAGGAGTCCTTGGCCTGCAGGGTGATGGTCACGCTCTTGCCGACGGCGACCGAGCCCGCCGACAGTCTGACCGTGCACTTGCTCGGGTCCGGAGCCTGGACCCCCGCCACCACCGTCACCGTCGGCATCGTCGTCGTCACCGTAGACCCGCCGATGGTGGCGACAATAGTCTGCGCCGTGCCGGCGCCCGTGGCCGTGTAGGTCGCCGTGTAGGTTCCGTCGCCCTGATCGGTCGTCGCGCCGACGGTCCCCGCGCTCGTCCCCCCGGTGGCGCCGAAGACCACCGTCGCC